>Ga0308169_10000691_pt1 | contig 45412 bp, 44 predicted proteins | sample PhyBR1_2_FD_202139 | JGI IMG/M metagenome (GOLD analysis project Ga0308169, IMG submission 202139) | Phyllosphere microbial communities from UC Gill Tract Community Farm, Albany, California, United States - DLSLSB.R1 | ecosystem: Host-associated > Plants > Phyllosphere > Unclassified | place... | reverse complement strand
TCATCAAGTGCGCCCTGAACGAGGCAAGGCGCGCGAAGGGCTGTGGGCGGCGCAATCGTCGTCTGAAGCGGGCCGAGCAAACCTAATGCCGAATAGGAAGTTGCGCCTAATCGGCTGCCCTTTCAATCGTTTTGCGACCCGCCCGCGACCCGAGTCGGGTTCGAACCGACGCGGCATTATAATTTCGAGCTAATGCTACTTTGTATTGCCCGGCTCTCGCGCCCGCACAAGCTTGCGGGCACGGGCTCGCTTGCGTTCTAGCTCGCAGTCCTGCTCTCTCCTGTCCTATCGAGCTCTCGACGGACGTCGCGAGCGGCCTGAGCGAGAGCGGCGCCCGCCGAGTCGCGCCAAGTCGAGCGAGCTTCGCACGGACCTCTGCATGAGCGCGATCCGTAGCAACGAGGTTGTGCAGTGCAGTCGAGCGAGGAGTCGCCAAGCCGAGGGTTCAACGAGTGTCGAGAGGTCAAAGCGTCGAGCAGCACTCCGTTTTCCTACTGCCTGCTCGTTGCGCGCCTCGCCATCGCTCGACTCGTGCTTGACCTCCATTGCGTTGCTCCTTACCACTCTCTGCTTGAACTTTCGTTACGCTGTCGCGCGAGCCAGACAACGCTGAGCCGCTGCAGCCGTTTGCGCGTTCGACCTTCTCAAGCTGCGACTCCTCCTCCCGCTCACTCGCACGTCTGCGCACGCATCCGACTTGGCCGCAGCAACCCGAGAGCGACGCATGCGACCGTATTTTTGCAATCTGCTCACAGCTGGCTGCGCTCCCTAGCCGTGCACTCGCGCTCGAGCCTCTCGAGAGCGCTCGCGATGCAGCCAGCTTCCTTTCTCGCTCGCACCTCGTATCGGGATCGGTCGTGCTGCAGACCGTGCGCCCATGGACTGCGCGAGGATGCACGCTGACGAGCCAGAGGTCGAGAGCGGGACGAGTCGAGCCGAGCCTGAGCGCTCTGCCGAAGCGCACACCCTCGTCTCGCTCGAGGCTGCTCTCACGCCAAAGACCGGCACAGCAAGCTCAAGATGGTGACAGCAAGCATCGTTGCATCGCACCTCGACTCGGACCGCCCGCTCGTCCTCCTCATCTCGAACCGTCCCTCCTGGCTCCGACGTTGTACAAAGGCTAGAAAGCGCACAGGGCCATCGAGGAGAGGGACAGGGGCGCACGTACAACACGTCGAGGCGCGAAAGAGAGAGGACGGAAAGGTCTCGCCGAGAGGGCGAGCGTGAGGGAAGGCCAGGACGAGACGGTCGCGAAGGGGAGAAAGGGTACAGCTTGACGAGATCGAGGGGGTAGGGGGGAGGGAGGAACGACGGGGATGTTTTCTGGTCTTGTTGAGATTTGCGGGTGCGCGGGTCGGTGGCGGAAGAGGCCAATGGGCGGTGGTCGGGCGCCGAGAGCGCGCCGGGGACGAGCAGGAGGAAGCAGCAGTGAAGCGCTCTCCTGCTCGTGTCGGCGACGGCTGCGCGATGGGCGCTGTATGCGGAAGAAGAGGGGTGTAGGTATAGGCGGCGTAGAGAGGCGGACGACGAGGGTATGGCGAGGTGTTGCGAAGGCGAGCGAGGTGTCGAAGCGGGCGGGCGAGGCGGAGCTCGCTCACGGCTTGCGGTACTCGTTCAGGACGGGGTAGATCTGGGCGAAGGCCTGGTAGATCTCCTCGCGGAACTGCGGTGCGAGAGAGGAACCTCGTCAGGAGCGAACGAGGAGAAGCGGCGGGACGAGACGAACGAAGAGGCGGAGAGGGAAGACGCACCTTGGCGCCCGTGAGGACGATCTTGCCCGACACGAAGATGAGGAGGACGACCTTGGGCTTGACCATGCGGTAGATGAGGCCCGGGAAGAGCTGCGCGCAGAGAGCGACGAGGAGAATTTCAGCTTCGATTCTCGCACGAGGAGCAGGACGAGGGAAGGGAGCGCACCTCGGGCTCGTACGAGCTGAAGTGGCCGTGACCGTAGGCGAGACCCTCGAGACGGATCGGGAACTTGACGTCGCACTGCGGGCGAGCAAGGAGCGTCAGCACTAGGCGCGAGAGCCGAACGAGGACGAGGAGAAGAGGACGCACCGAGCCGACGATGTTCTGGATCTTGAAGTCGGTGAACTTGGTCTCGAAGCCGAGCTTCATGATGATGCGGGCGAACTTGCGCGCTGCGAGGCGTGCGTCGTCCTCCGACTTGGCGCCCGTCACGACGACCTTGCCCGACGCGAACACGAGCGCCGTCGTCTTGGGCTCGCGGATACGCATGATGACCGCCGCAAAACGCTGCTCGTCGTGACCGTGCAGTCGAAGAGGATGATCCAGAAGATGGCGGGCGCGAGGGAGGGAGGGAGAGAGGAGGTAGTTCGAGTCAGCTCGTGCACCTCCGAGAGGAGGGGGCGTGGACGAGAGAGAGGACGAGACGGACCTTGGGGTTGTACTCGGCGTTGCGGGCGTGGAGCGCGATCGTCTTGAGGTCGAGCTTGCACTCGAGGTTGACGGTCGCGACGATGTTCCTTTCGCGCGGCGAGAGGAACAGAGCGTGTCAACAACGGGCTCAACAGCGGGTACTCGGGGCAGGTGCTCGTCTCCCTCGTCGTCCTCCTCAAGCCCCGGCCCCGACTGCACAGCACCGAGGCTGGCGAGCCGAGGTCGCGAGGTCGGCTGACCAGGCCGCTCGTCGTCCCTCCCCCGCACCGTGTCCGAGAGCGAGCAGTGAAGCAAGCTGCTAGGGACTCACTGCAACGTCGGGACGATCCCGTTGACGCCCGGGATGACTGCACCGGCCTCGTCGCCCGCCTGGGCGGCGCCCTTGCCCTTGTCCTGCGAGTCCGGGTCGGCCGCTGCGCCACCGAGCCCTGGTGCTCCTGCCGCTGCCGCGCTGCCGTTGTTGCCGTTGGCCTGGGTGGTGCCACGAGTCGGGAGAACGAGTCCAGACATGCTGCTGCGCTGCTCGAGGGGTGTGCGAGGGTGGGCGAGGAGCGGGTGATGGGACGAGGAAGGCGATGGAGCGGTGGGCGTGCGGCGAGGCGGCGGGGCGGGGCGAGGGTTGGCGGGGCTAGGCGTAGGGCAGTAGGCGGGCAGGACTGGCTCGCAACGGCTCTAGCTCGAGCGGAAGCGGCGCAAGGACGAGGTACAGGGGCGACCTCGTCCTCGTCCCTCTTGAGCGACTCGCCTCGGGCCTCGTCGCCGCTCTCCTCGACCCTCTGAGGAGCGTCTCGCTCGCACATTACCGAGTAGCTACACTCAGCTACCGATCGAGCCAGCGTTCTCGCCCCCAGCGGGTGCTGCGTCACTCGCCTACCTCGAGCCGACTCGGCTGCGACCATGCAGAGCCACCCGCCGTCCAACCTGCTCCAGCCGAGTCGCCCGACCACGGCCACCCAGTCGAGCGACACGGCCGCGTTCGGCTCGCCCGGCTACGCCGCCGGCCAACCCTCGTCGACCGGTGGTCCTCCTCCTCCTCCTTCCACCTCGCCTCGCGCCGCCTTGCGCCCCCTCGTCTCGGTCCTCCCGACCTTCAGCAAGTTTGCGCCTCTGCGCGGCACCGTCCGCATCCGCGTCGAGACGGCCGCCTTCTACACGCACCGCGAGGTCCTCGCCCTCGCCTCGCCCTTCTTCGAGGGCGTCCTGAGCGGCGGCTGGCGCGAGACCGAGCCCGTCACGCCGAGGCGGCACCCGGCGAGCACCTCGACGCCCGCCGCGACCTCTTCGTCGTCGCACAAGCGCGACAGCTTTGCCGCGCCGACGAGCACCGACCGCGACGACTCGGCAGAGCCGCTCCCGTTTCCGGACGACGGCGCCGACGACGCTCGCACGCCCGTCCTCGACCTCCCCGAGTACCCTCTCGCAGCGTCGACGGCGTCGCTCCTCGGCGCGCCGGCGGCATCGGTCACGCTCTCGCTCGCGGCGTCGAGCGTCGTCGAGGACACCGAGGACGAGGACGACGGCGAGGACTGGCTCGAGTGCCGCCTGCGCCTCGTCGAGGAGACGGCGTCGAGCTTCCAGGACCTCTTGTGTCACATCTATCCACGCCTCGAGTGCGCCATCGACTGGATCAACGTCGAAGACCTGTGCGTCCCCTTCTCTCCCTCCTCCTGTGCTCGACCCCCTCGAGATCCGCCGCTGACGGCGTGACACCTTTCTGCAGGAGCCGCATGGCGCTCAAGTTCGACATCCCGAGTCTGATGAACGCCTGTCTCGCCTTCTTGCTCCCTTCAGCCGCCGGTCGGCCCGTCCTGTGCATGAAGATCGCCGAGGTGCGTCTCTCTTTCGCTCTCTCTCTCTCTCCTCGACCGAGGAGAACGTTTACTGATGATGCTCGAGCGCGCGCAGGAGAACGGCATCCCCGAGCTGTACAAGGAGGCGTCGCGCTACGTCCTCGACGCGTACAACAGCATCGGCGAGGACCTCGCCATCCTCTCGCCGACGACGCTCCTGCGCCTCGAGCGCCGCCGGTCCAACTTCCTCGAGCGCCTCCTCAAGCTCGGGCAGGTGTCGATCCTGCGCGACTACAGCTGCCACTCGCACTGCGACGAGCCGGCGCGCTGTGCGAGGCTCGTCGACGAGAAGTGGCGCTCGGCCTTCTCGGCCGCCTTCCGCTTCGGCACGCCTCAGCCGTACGTCCCTCCTTCTCTCACACCCTCTCAATACGAGGCGACGAGCGCTTGTCGGCGCGCTGTTGCAGCAGGAGGTCCAGACGGGCTGACTCGAACCCCTCGCGCAGGTCGATCATCTACCGCAGCCTGCGCTCGCTCGAGCCCTCGCTGTCCTCGCCCGCCCTCCACCTTCCTTTCACGACCTGCCAGAACTATGCGCGCCTCTGGGTCGCCGAGTGCGTCCCTCCTCCTCTGCCTTCCCTGCGCACGCACCCCCTCTCCCTCGTCTCGCTCGCTGACCCGACCCTCGCCCGCTCTCCTCCCCTCGCACAGCCTCTTCGACCGCATGTTCGGCCTCGGCATCACCCCGGCGCGCAACTGGACCTCGCTCACGCTCAACCACCTCCCAAACGCCGGCTCGGCCGCCCTCTCGCCCTCGGCGAGCGGCGGCGGCGGCGGGTGGATGCGCGCCGTCGGCGAGGGGACGAGCAGCCAGCGGAATGCGGCCAAGTACTTCCTGTTCGTCGAGATGAGGGACGAGGCCCCCGGCGCTGGAGCGGGCGCGGCGGGAGGGAGGAGGGAGCGTGTCGGGTCGGTGTAGCTCGGCGAGCGCGGCGAGGACCTCTCTGCGGCGGGCTTGGGGCACGAGGGCGGAACATGTTGTTGACAATACGAACGAAGCTGTGCACAAAGTACGGGATCGAGGACTGCTACTTCTGGGTTTGCGAGAGCGCAAGGAGGCGCCAGACGAGGGGAGAGAGGGTATCGACGACTAGAGGGGATGTACACAGTCAGGGCCGATGAGTGCGACCATAGATGGCTCGAAGATGTCGAGGTAGGAGGAGAAGGGCGAGGAAGGCCAGGCGGGCGAGAGGAAGAGGGAGGGAGCTCATGCGGCGACGACGGGTGCGGGCGGAGCGATGCTGGCTGCGGTTGAAGTAGAACCTGGACCGTCGTGCGACGATGTTTCGAGTGCCGTGTCGTTGTGCTCGAACGAGAGGAACTCCCACTCGTCCTCGTCGGCGGGCGAGCGCAGGGCTGGCGTGCCGACGCCGCCGTCGAAGGTCGTGTCGGCGGGGAGGACGAGCTCGAAGTCGTGCGAGATGGTACCTGCACGGATGAGATGAGTTAACCACTCGTGCGAGCCGTGGAGAGCTGCAGAGAAGGAGGAGGACGCACGAGAAGGCCGCCGCCGAGGAGCATCGACGGGAGGGCTCAACCGCTCTGGAGGCGCCGGCGCCGCTGGTACCGCCTGGCCCGCCCTCGCAGCGCACCCAAGACGCCCATCGCCATCCATGCTCGGCTGCCCGACCTCCGTCCCGGACCCAGCGCTCGCCGCGAGCGGCTCCTCCTTGCGCACGTTGACCTCGACCACCGCTCCCGCCGGCGGTGGCACCTTCTGCGGCCTCGCCCTGCCCTGCGCAGCCTCTGCTCGTACTCCCCTGCCCGCCAAGCGCGCCGCCATGCCGCACCCGCCTCCGCCGGGGCCGCTCACTGTGCCGTCACGGTCGACGCGGCGCGGGGCGAGGAGCGAGGTCGAGTGGGCGTGGAGGGAGGGGAGGGCGCGGTGCCGGCGCGCGTCGTGGATCGTCTTGAGCTGGAGCATGCGTCGAGGAGCAGCGGTGAGAGGCAGGAGCGAGAGTGAAGGAGGATGACGCTGTTTGGACTCGATAAGGAGGCGGGCCGAGTGGGGGAGAGCCGGCGAGCCGGAAGCGGCACGTGCGGCCAAGTCGCCCGGCTCTCTCGCTCGCAACGGGCAACGAGCAAGCAGGAGAGAGAACCCAAAGAAGCGCAGCGGAAGGCGTGAATGAGTTGCGGCTGCGACCGTCTACAGCTCGTCCCTCTGCGCCGGCGCCTCGGCCTCCTCCTCCTCGTAGTACGGCTCGCCCTCCTCCTCGCCGTCGTACCGCTCGTACTCGCCCTCCTCCTCCGCTCCCTCGTAGTACTCCTCGCCGTCCTCGTACTCGAGCTCGAGCTCGTCGAGGATGTCCTCGGCGCGGTGAAGCGCCTCGTCGGCGTCATGGCCGGGAGAGGGCGCCTGCTCGCCGACGTGGGCTGCGACCGCCTCGTCTGCGGCCGACTCGAAGACGGCGCCCTGGTCGTCGGAGTCGTCGTCGTCGATCGAGGGCGAGAGGGAAGAGGTTGCATCGGCGCTGTCGTCCTCGTCGATCGACGAGTCGGGGAAGACGACGTCCGAGTTGGCGACGTCGGCGTCGAGCTCGTCGGCGTCGAGGGGGTACTCGCCCGACTGCTCGTCGGCGTCGTAGGCGGTAGGCGGAGCCGGCGTCTCAAACGCTGGCTCGGCGACGTCGACCTCGGCGTCGCGCTCGACTCGACCGGCGAGCGCAAGGTCGTCCTCCTCGAGCTCGACCTCCTGATCCTCCTCGGCCGACGATCCGTCGTCGACGTACGTCTCTAACTCCTCCTCTGCTTCGTGCAGAGGAAGCTCGACGTCGGACGCCGAGGGGGCATGACGGTGCTCGCCGCCGTCGTCGAAGAAGGCCGACGCGATCTCGCCGTCCTCGGCGTCCTGCGCCTCGTGCTCGTGCTCCGACGCATCAGCGTCGTCTCGGTCGTCGAGCACGAGCGGGAGGTCGTCCGCCTCGATCGGCGCGGTGACGAGCTCGTCCTCCTCGGACTCGTCCTCGAGCTCGTCCGCTCCATCGTCGAGCTGCGCGGCCGCCTCGTCGTCGAGCTGCGCGTCCGCCTCGTCGTCGACCTCGACGGGCGCGGCCGTACTCGACGGTTGGGCGGGCTCGACCGACTCCTCGGCCTCGGCGGCTGGCGGCGGCGTGACCTCCTCCTCTCGCGCGCCGAGCTCGGGACCGTCGAGCTCGCTCGCAGCGACAGGAGCCGCAGAGATGGGCGGCTCGGCGGTCGTGATTGGGGCGGCGGCGTCGTCGAGGGGCGACTCGGTCGGTGCGGGCGTCGGCTCGGCGGTCGTGGCGGCGGTCGAGGCGGGCGTGGGTGCGTCCTCGGGGATGGCGGCGGGCGGCTCGGCGAGGGAGGTCGTGTCGGCGAGGGGGAAGTCGTCGTAGACGGCGGAAGGCTCGTGAAGAGGGAGAGCTGCCGCCTCGCTCGGCGCCGGGTTGGCGATGACGGGCTCGAGCTCGTCCTGCTCGTGCGCGACGGCGTCGGCGTGCTCGAACGGCGCGGTGTCGTTGGCCGTCACCGAGCCGACGAAGTGCTGTGCTGCGCCGCCGATCACGCCGCCGAGCTGCGCCTCGAGCATCTCGTCGAGGAGCGCCTCGTCGCCCTGCTCCTCCTCGACCTCGACCTCGACCTCGTCCTGCTCAACCGCTGCCCGCTGCGCCTCGCCCTCGTCCACCTCGTCGCGCTCCCACAGCGTCTGCTCCTTCTCGAGCTCGACCGGGAGCTCGACCTCCTCGAGCGCCTCTTCCCCGAAGTCGGGCGCGCCCTCGACGTCGAGCCGGGGCAGGCCGCCCTCGCGCATCTCGTCCGCCTCGGGGACGCGCGTGCCGCCCTCGCCGCCGGCGTGCGCCTCGGCGACGTGCTGCGCCTCCTCGGTGTCGGCGAGGTCAACCTCGAGCGCGGGCGAGGGCGAGTCCTCGTCCTCGGCGGTCGGGAGCTCGACGGCTGCCGCGTCCTCCTCGACAGGGCTCGGCACGCTCGACGGCTCGGGCGCCGTGATCGACGAGTCCTGCGCTTGGGCCTCGAGCTCGAGCGTCGCGTCCTCCTCGACGATCGGGAGCACCTCGTCGAGCTCGTCCGCCTCGAGCGCGTCGGCGCCCGGCTCCCTCGCGTGCGCGTCGACGATGCCCTGCACGTCGCCGAGCTGGGCATCGAGGTCCGGGCGCGTCGGGCGCAGGCGCTCGAGCGGCTGGAAGATGCGCTCGTCGTCGTCGTCGACCTGCGCCTCGTCGGCGGTCCGTGCGGCGGCGGACGCGGGCTCGTCCTGCGCGTCCGGCGCCGGCTCGGGCTCCGTCTTGCGCGTCGAGACCGGCTCGAAAGCGACGTCGTCCCGCGCGTCGAGGCTCGGCGCGGGAGGGTGCTCCTCCCGCAGCGCGACCGTCTCGGCCGGGGTCGGCGGCGGCGGCGGGACCTCCCCGGGCAGGTCGGCGTTGCCGTCCTCGAGGACGTCGCGGTCGTCGTACGAAGCGGTGTCGACATCGAGAGGAAGCTGATCGGCGGGCGAGGGCGAGGCGGCGGGTGAAGGCGGAGGCGAGGATGCAGGTGCGGGCTCGGCGGTCGGGAGGGGGAGGGGCTCGGCGATGGTCGGCGCGGGCGCGTCGTCGACAACGTCGGGCTCGTCGAGGAGGACGTCGGCGTCACTCGGAGCGTCGACGTCGACGTCGAGCACCGCAGTAGGCTGCGCCGGCTCGGTGCGCACGCGCCCATCGCCCTCCTCGCGCGCCGGGACGACCTCGTGCGCGAGCTCGCGCTCGTCCGCCTCCGCCTCGACCTCGTCCGCATCGTGCGGGAACGCCCTCGCACGCAGCGCCTCGGCGCCGCGCCACGCCGCGCCCGCGAGTGCGCCCGCCGCCGCCGCCGCGCGTGCGATCTCGCCCTTGGCCTCGTCCTTGACGGCTCCTCCCGCCGCCTCGACGACCTCGCCCGCCTTGTCGACCACGGCTGCGCCTGCCGCGCCCGCGCCCGCGCGGCGGCCGACCGCACCGACGACGGACCCAACGGCGCCGAGGACGTGCACGCCGCGGTCGATGACGCGCTTCTTGAAGATGTGGGCGCACACGGCGGCGAAGAAGGCAAAGGCGCCGAAGAGGACGAGGCGGTCGAGGATGGCCGAGCGCTCGAGGGCCGTGATGAGGGCGCGCGACGTGTGGAGGAGCGACGACAGGGTCGAGTACTGGTTCGAGGTGAGCTCCATCGTCTTGGTCTGCGACTCTGTTGCGGGTGTCCGAGGATCAATGCCATGCTCAAAGTTAAGGAGAGAGGAAGAAAGAGAGAGAGGGACGCACCGAGGAGCTCGTTCGAGACGAGCGAGCGGTCGACCTCCTGCTGCATGAGCTGAAGCGTGCGGCGCAGGCCCTCGGTCACGTCCGAGGTCGCCGACATGAGCGCGTCATCGGCGCTGTGGGCGTGATGAACAGGGTCAGTCTTCCATCTGCGCTCACGGTCGAACGAGAGAGGCGAGGTGGAGCGCGAGCGCACCTCTGGTTCGGCTGCGGGCTCCTCGCCCTCGACCCGCCGGCTTGCGCGCCGTGCGGCCCAGGCGATGCCCTCCCCGACGAGTCGGCGCTGGGCGCAAGGAGCTCGTCGCGCGCGGCGAGGTGGCCGTAGGCGTCAATCTGGCGCTTCGAGGCGACGACGGCTTGGCGGTAGAGCTTGGTCGAGCTGCGGGAGAGGGCGGCGGCGTGCAGGGGTCAGCGTGGGAGCTTGCCAAGAGGACAGAGGACGGGACGCACCTGTCGATGCGCTGCTGCAGGGCCTGGACGTGCTCTGCTGCGGCTGCGCGGTCCCTCGCGCGTTCGAGGTCGTCGACCTCGAGCTTGAACTCCTGCGCGGCGCGGTTCGGGTGTCAGCGGGGAGGCGCTCGAGGATGGGCTCGGGGTGCAGGAGAGGGACGCACCTCGATGTCCCTGCGGCAGCCTGCGAGTTCGGAGCGGACGGCGGCAGCGAGTTCGTGGTGGAAGGCGAGCGGGCCCTGGCAGTGGGCGAGCTGCGGGACCTGGTAGTGGTCGAGGTCGTCGAGCTTGCGGGTGAGGGCGTGAGCAAGGTCGTGCAGGTGCGGCGGAAGCGGGCGAGGCTGAGGAGGGTCGAGTGGGGCTGGAGCCCTGCGTGGGTCGGGGGTGTGAGCCGGTGGAGGCCTGTTGCGAGAGGGGGGGCAAGGGGTGGGGGTCAGTCGAGTCCGGTGAGGGTGTGCAGGATGGCAGCTCACATCGGTGCGGCTGGCGGTGTGAGCCGAGATGAGCGAGAGCCTGAGGTCCGCGGAGGACGACGACGACGACGACGAGAGCGAGCGGTGGCTTCATCTCTCTTCACCGCCTCGCGCTCTCCTTCAGACCAGCCAGAGCCACTCTAGTGCCATGCTCCGCACCGCCACCCAGTCCCTCCGCACCTTGCGCACCGCCGCGCCCCGCCCGCTCGCCGCCGCCCTCCCTCTCCGCCAGACTTTCCTCGCCGCACCCCGCCACTACTCGGCCGCACCCGCTGCCGACGCCACCCAGGAGCCCGCAGCCGCTGCCGGCACCGACTCGGCCACCGCTGCCGACCCCAACGCCGTTCACGGCAACGACGCCGCCCTCGCCGACCTCAACAAGCAGCTCGAGGACCACAAGAAGGCCGTCGCAGAGCACAAGGTCCGTCCTCGCTCGTCTGCGCTGCCGTGTCCCCCTACCTGCTCGTAAGCAACGGCGCAGCGTTCCCTGACCCGCTCCCGAACCCTCGCTCGCAGGACGCCCGCCTGCGCACCCTCGCCGATTTCGAGAACCTGCAGAAGCGCGCCGCCCGCGAGAAGCAGGCGGCCAAGGACTTTGCGCTCCAGTCGTTCGCCAAGGACCTCATCAGCGAGATCGACGTCCTCAACCTCGCCCTGCGCTCGATCCCCGAGGACCGCGTCACGGCCGCCGACAACGCCGACCTCAAGGGCCTGTACGAGGGCGTCGGCCTTCTCAAGCGCGGCCTCGAAAAGGTCCTCGGCCGCCACGGCATCGTCGCCTTTGACCCGACCGGCGAGCAGTTCGACCCGAACCGCCACGAGGCCCTGTACCAGGCGCCCGTCCCGGGCAAGGAGCCCGGCTCGGTCCTCGAGTGCCAGGAGATCGGCTGTGCGCTCCCTCTCCCTGCCTCTCTCTTTCCGAGTCGCCGTGGCAGTGCACTGACGCGACCTCGTCTCGCTCCCCCTCCCACCTCGCTCGTCGCCCTCGTCCTTCTCGCCCGCAGACATGATCAAGGAGCGCCTCCTCCGCCCCGCAAAGGTCGGCGTCGTCCTCTCGCAGGAGTAAGGCGCTCTGCCTCCTCTCGTGGACCAAAAGGCGACGTCGAGGTCGCCGGACCCTGCTCGGCCAGGTTGTCGGCGGGGTCGGAGCTGGAGGGGAGGGGAGGGGAGACGAGGCGCCTCACATCCGGATACCCCGGCGCGCTCGTCTCGCCCGCAGGAGGAGCGCAGGAAGAGCTGAACGATGTTTTGTGTATAGAATAGCACGTGTCGAGGGGCGTCCCCCCCTCCTGAGCCGCACGCCCTCCCTGTACTTGTTCCCCTCTCTCTCTCCTCTCGTCTCCGTCGCACCGCAACGGCAATCACATCTCCCTCCTCTCTCTCCTTCCTGGTCTAATGTGCGAGAGTAGCGTGACCATGAGAGCTCGTCGCGGGAGGTCGTCCCCACCGGCCGGCGACCCGGCTCGTCTCTGAGGTCCTGTCCACCACCTCGGTCGCTCTCGCTCTCTCAACTTTGCTCGCCATGTCGTGCGTCTTCTCGCAGACCTTTCACGCACCTCTACCTGGCTGACGCGCCCCTCCGCCTCTCTCCCCGCCCTCTCCCCTCTTCGTCCTCTCATCGCTCCCCCGCCTTCGAAACAGCGCTTCCAAGCGGTTTACGCAGCTCGTGTGGCGCGCTTTCCAGCGGCAAGAAGGTCACGACCACAACGCGTTCGGCCATGTGCGTTTCTGTCCTCCTCGTCCCTGCGTCGCCGCTGCCTGAGCTCTCGCTGACGACAAGGTGGGGGCGGTGCGCGCAGCTCGTCGTGGTGGACGCCAAGCCGGGACGGTGCATGGCCGAGATGACGGTCGAGCGGAAACAGAGTACGTCCCTCTTGCTTGACGCCTCGCTGAGGGAGCGAGCGAGCTGACCTCGCCTTGCCGCGGCTCCTCCCTCCCTCTTCCACTCGCGCGCAGTCAACCGCCTCGGTGTGCGTCCTGCTTCTTTCCTCAGAAGCTGAATCAGCTCACCGCAGCCAGACCAGCTCACTGACCGTCGAGCAATTCTGCGCACAGGGTCTTCACGGCGGCCTGATCGCGTCGCTCGTGGACACGATGGGCTCGCTCGCGCTCGCGAGCAAGGGCATGTACATGACGGGCGTCAGCACCGACATGAGCCAGACGTGCGTCCCTGTCTCGCTCCCCTCTCGCGACGGGCTCGGTGCAGGCGGAGCAGCAGGCTCGGCGCACGAGGTGCGAGCTCCCGCCGCTCTCGGGCTGACGACCTTTCATGCGCTGCACAGGTTCGTTCGAGGGGCCAAGCTGGGCGAGAAGATCCGCATCGAGAGCGAGGTCGTCAACATGGGTGCGTCGGCCGCTCTCGTCTCGTCTTCGTCCCGCTCGAGCGCGCGGTGCTCGCCTTTCGCAGGATGGCGAGGGACTGCTACTTGTTGGCAGCCGGCACTGACGCTGTCCCCTGGCCCGCACGCAGGCAAGACGCTCGCATTCACGCGCACCGAGCTGCACAGCGCAGAGACGGGCAAGCTCCTCGCGTTCGGTGCGTCGCCTCCTCCCCCTCCTCACCTTCTCGCCCTCCTCTCTCTCGCGCATTGCACTGACTCGCCTCTCACCTCCTCGCGAGCGCAGGCTCACACACCAAGTACATCGCCGACGCGCTCAAGAGCCCCAAGAACGTCAAGCTGAGCGAGGACGGCGAGCAGGTCGTCGAGGGCGAGGAGCCGCAGGAGTGAGGGCGGGCGCGGGCGCGAGGGGCGGGAAGGGCGGGCGCGACGTGCTGCTGGGCAGCGACAGACCCTGTAGAACGCGGATGGAACGAGTAGACGGACGCAGGATGGCCGAGCAAGGCGTCCGAGCAAGCTAGAAGCGCCGAGTCGTTGCACGATTGAGCGAGAGCTTCACGAAGGCACAGACTCGCTCAGCCTGTAGCAAAGTGAGCCAACGTCGTAGTGGACGTCGATAGGGTCTTGAGAGCGTCGGCGAGCGGGCAGAGCGTGTCGTCGAGCGCCGAGACGAGGAGAGGGAGCCTGGGAAGGCCGACCTGGCTTTGACAGCTGTGCGTGCGCTCATGCGCCGCCTCGGCGAACACAGAAGCAGAAGGGGTTCGTCGAGACGCACCCTCTCGCCCTGCTCGCCTACCCCGCCTGCTGGGAGACTCGCTTCGACGAGAGGCTCGAGAGCAGCGTCTGCGCATTCGCGGGCGCGCAAGCCGAGCCGCGCAAGCTCGCCGAGTATCGTGGAAGCGGAGAAGACACGACGACCAAGGACGTACGCGCGCGAGCGGGGAAGCCGCGCACGCCGTGTGGCTCGAGGCAACGACGCACGGACAGGAGCACTCGGCGACCGGGCTGGAGCGTCGGAGATCGCTCGCACGGCTCTCTGGCCGCACCGAAAAGAGAAAAGGAGCGCGATGACGCGCTGAGCCAGGGAAGGGCCGCCCGTAGGGACGGGAACCGAGCGAGAGCAGGAACGAGCGGTGAGCGCGAGCTGGACGGCCCCGAGGGCAGCGCCGCCGCCAGGATCGCAAGCGCAGGATTATGAGCGAGCTAGAACCGGAGCTAGGAGCCTGCAGGAGCGATGTAGCGGGCGTGACTGCGAGCAGAGAGGATGTGACTGAGTCAAGCGGCGAGGATGAGCGAGTCCTCACCGACTCGCTCCGGGCGCGAGTGGATGCCCGATGGTAGCTCGGAGAGCCCAAGTATCGCGAACGGCGGCCTCGAAAGGCCCACGCGGCTGCAGCGGGAGGAGCAGGAGGGGTGCGACGAGGTGGGTCAGCTCACGTCGCCGAGGCTCGCCAGCGACATCGCGGCTTCGTGAGGGTGCGAGAGCGGCGGAGAGAGATGCAAGAACTCACTTGGGCAGACCTAGGCTAGCCAAATGAGCGGCTTGAGGTGCTGAGAGGGCGAGCGAGGCGAGCGAAGGTTTGTGACCGAGCGAGGCGAGTTGGTGGCCGTGTGCGTCGACGCGGCCTCGAGGGGGCGTGAGAGTGCGGCGAGGTGTGCTGCAGGGCGCTGCGAGTCGACAGAGAGCACTCTCACCGTCGCAGAGGGAGCAGGAGAGGCGGAAGCGGATTCGGGGGCGAGTTCAAGTGGCGGCGGGCGGGGCGCGCACAGCTTGTCTTCGCTTCTCCTCCTTCCCTTCCGCCTCTGTCGCTTTGGCTGGCTGTGTCCCGCCCCCATCTCGGCTTCCCTCTCCCCTCTCCCCTCCCCTCCCCTCCTCCGACTCTCGCCCTCCTTCGAGTCCTCTTAGCTGAGGTACACGCCCACCCACCACCCGCCTCGCCCTCGCCCTCGCCCTCGCCCTCGCCTCGACGACAACGATGGACGACGCCCCGCCTCCCCTCCTCAAGGGCCCCGACGTCGTCTCGACCTCGTCCCTCCCGACCCCGCCTGCGACCTACGCCCTCGACCCGACCGACGAGGCGCGCGCGCAAGACGCACCCCCGCCCGCGCCGCAGCCGGCGGCCACGGCCGACTCGCCCGCGCCCGCCGTCGCCTACGAGCAGCCGCACGCCGAGCCGCCTCCGCCGCCTGCGCCCCTCCCGGCGCACGTCGGCCTCCCGGCCAAGCTCGAGCACCGCGACAGCGCGAGCAGCCTCGCCGCTCAGCCGCCGACGCCGGCCCCGGTCGCGCCAGCGCCCGCGCCGCCCGTCGTCGACGCCGTCGCCGCCGAGCCTGCGCCCGCGCCAGCTGCCGAGCCGCGCGAGGCGCACGCGCACGCGCACGACGAGGTCAACGGCGCGTACGAGTCGTTCGTCGAGCACACGGGCGCGCACCCCGGGCTCGGCTCGCACCCGCTCTCGGCGCTCGACGAGCGCGGCATGAACGGCTACGGCGACGCCGGCGACGCCATGCGCAACGGCGGCATGTCGTCGGTCGACGTGCTCGCCGACGTCGCCATGGGCGAGGCGGCGCTCGGGCTCGCCGACTTCGCGGCGGGCGCGGGCTCGGGCGACGTCAGCGGCGGGTCCCCGGGCCTGCCGCACACGGCGCCGGGCACCATACCCGAGTCGTCGCCGGCGCTCAAGCGCACCGCAGACGAGGCGGCGTACGGCGAGCAGGGCGGCATGTTGGGCGAGTCGGTCGAGGAGCGCGAGGCCAAGCGGCCCAAGGTCGAGGACGAGGTGCGTCCCTACTCGCTCTGCTGCTGCTCTCTCTTCCTCGTCCGTCCTCGTGTGCTGAACCAACGCTTCGTCTTGCTCCTGCAGCCGCCGGCGATCCCGACCCCGGCCATCGAGCAGCCGTCGCCCTATCCTTCAGCGCCGGCGCCCGTCCCCTCGGGTCCCGAGGTCGTCGAGCCGTCGCCGGCACCGTACAACTCGCTCCCGCCCGCGAGCGCGCCGTCCGCCTCGCCGGCACCGACGCCCGTCCAGGGCTTCGACCCCTCGGCCTTCACCACGGCGCCCACCTTTGCCTCGTCTGCGCCACCACCTCCTGCGCCTGCGCCCGCACCCGTCGCCGCACCGACCATGTCGCCGTCCGACATGCACCACTACTCGCAGTCGCCGCTCGGCGCCCCTCCTCCCGACGCGCCCTCGTCGTCCCACCCCTCGTCCGCCGTCCCTCCCGCCAACTCGTCGGCGCCCTCTCCCGCCAACTACGGCACGCCCGGCGCGTACGCTCAGCAGCCGCAGCCGTCCGCCGTCGACGCGCAGCAGCAGCAGGAGCCCGTCGCGTCGACGTCGGCGGCCAAGCCGGATCCCGACGCCGAGGGCTCGCCCGCGCCCGTCGAGCCGGCGCCGATGCACATCATGACCAAGGAGCAGCAGAAGTTCGCCATCAACATGGTGCGCAACCTCAAGCGCAACAAGAACGCGCCGCCGTTCCTCAAGCCCGTCGACGCCGTCGCGCTCCTCGTCCCCGACTACTACAAGATCATCACGCAGCCGATGGACCTCGGCACGGTCGAGGCGCGGCTGCAGGCGACGGGCCGCGGCATGCAGGGCGCGGCCAAGGCGGGTCGCGTCTACGGCCTCGACTACAGCGAGGGCCGTGACCCCGAGGGGCGGTGGGAGGGCTCGAACGCCGGCGAGGACGGCAACGAGCCGTACCGCACCGTCGCCGAGTTCAAGACGGACCTCGACCGCATCTGGGCCAACTGCTTCCGGTACAACGGGCCGCGCGAGAAGAACCCCGTGTCGGGCATGGCAGGCGCCATGGCCGACTCGGCGGAGAAGACGTACCGCGGCATGCCTTTCGCTCCTGCCATCTCGGTGCGTCCCTTCTCCTTCTTCTCCTCCTCCTCCTCCTCGTCGTCGTCGTCGTCGTCGTCTCGATGCCCGTGCTGACTCGCCGCCGTCGTCCCCTCCTCCCTCTCGCTCGCTCGCTCGCCCGCAGCCTTATCCGCCCAAGTACGTCGAGCCGCCCAAGCCCGCCATGCCGATGCCGCCTCGGCCGGCCGAGAACACGCGCCCCAAGCGCGAGATCCACGCGCCGGCCAAGGACCTGCCGTACCTCGAGAGCGCCGGCGTCGACGTCACGGCCGGCGGCATCTATAACCTGACGGGCCTCCCCGGGTACGCCGGGTCGGGCGCGCCGCAGAAGAAGGTCAAGAGCGCGGCCAAGGTCACCCAGGAGCAGATGCGCTTCTGCAAGGAGGTCGTCAAGGAGCTCTACAAGAAGGTCCACGAGCAGTACGCCTACCCGTTCTACCACCCTGTCGGTGCGTCTCACTCTCTCTCTCTCTCTCGCTCTCCTCTCCTCGTCCGTCCTCTCCTAGTCGAGCACGAGGCTGACTCTCTCTCCCTTGCCGTGCGCAGACCTCGCCGCCTACCCGACCTACCTCCAGTTCGTCAAGAAGCCGATGGACCTGTCGCTCGTCCGGTCCAAGGTCGAGCACAACCAGTACCCGTCGCCGCCGTACGAGGCGTTCGAGCGCGACGTGCGCGCCATCTTCCAGAACTGCTACGCGTTCAACCCGCCGCAGACGCCCGTGCACGAGATGGGTCGTCGGCTCGAGACGGTCTTCGAGGCCAAGTGGGCCGAGCGCCCGATCGCCTACGAGGACGACTCGGACGAGGAGGAGGACGGCCTCACGGCCATGGAGCAGCAGCTCAACCTCCTCCAGCAGAACATCGAGCTCATGAAGGCCAACAAGAAGGCGCAGAAGGAGGCCAAGCGCTTCGCCCAGATGCAGGCCCGCATGCACGCCGCACCCCCTCCTCGGCCTCCTCCGCCGCAGAAGAAGCCCGCCCAGCAGCAGCCCTACCTCCCCTACGGCGCTCCTCCTCCCGCCCCGCCTCGACCCAAGAAGACGCACAGCGGCGGCCCTCGTCCCGGCGGCGCGCCCAAGAAGCCCAAGCGCAGGCGCGACGACGACTCGGACGATTACTACGAGGACGACGGCGGCGCGTACTACGGCGGCGGCTCGGCGTCGACGTCGAGGCGGCACACGGCGGGCGACCTCGGGCACCACCACGGCGGGCACCACCAGCCCGTCATGGAGGAGTACGTCGACTTCGAGATGAAGCGCGAGCTCGCCGTCAAGATCGTCGCGTTCGAGGGCGACCAGCTCGAGGAGGCCATCAACATCATCCGCCGCGGCCGCCCGGACCTCCTCGGCGCCGCCAACCAGGAGATCGAGCTCGACATCGACCAGCTCGACCAGCGCACCCTCCTCGCCCTGTACCGCTACGTGTGCCCCGACTCGCAGCCGGCCGTGCGCGCCGTCGCGGCGCCGCCGCCGCCGCCTCGGGGCAACTCGTCCAAGCCGCCCAAGGGCGGGCCCGGCCGCAACCAGCGCAAGAACCTCGACGAGGAGAAGGAGGCGGCGCGCATCGAGGCGCTCGAGGCCCAGCTCGCCCAGTTCGACAACGCCGGCGGGCCGCCCGGCGGCGACTTGAGCCGGCGCGGGAGCGAGACGGGTCTCGGCGGCGGCGGCGGCGACGGCGCGGTGCCGCCGAGCGCCGAGGGCGGGGCCGGCGGCGACCAGGCGAGCAGTGACAGCTCGTCGGACGACGGCAGCGACTCGGACTCGGACGAGGAGTGAGGTGGTGCGGCGGTCGACGGCTCTCTCCTTCCCCTTCTCTTTCTCTTTCTCTCTCGCGCTTTGCGGTGCGCTGCGCCCGGGCTTTCGATACCCCCTTTCCTTCTCCCTCTATCCCTCCCCCTCCCTCGTTCCCGACCGTACACACCCTCTCCACCTCGGCGCTTTTGCCCCTCGTCGTGCTTGCTCTCCCCCTCCCCTCCTCACTTGTCCGTTTGTTGTGCCGATAACTCCTCCCTCCTGAAAACCTTCGCAGTAGCATTACCTCCTCGCACCGTGCGCGCATCGTCGTCGTCGAGAGCAAGGTCGAGAGCGCTAGCCGCGGGCGACGAGGAGCAAGAGAGCGAGACGACCTCGTGCCGATGCGCCCGCTCGCGTGCCGTGTCGTGAGCCTGTCAGAAGAGAGACTGCAAGGCCAGCGAGGCTCTTCGTGAGCGAGAGAGAGCGTGAGGCGGTGCAGCGACGGAAGGCGGAGGAGCCGTGCTCGACCTCATCTCTCCGCCACCACCACGGCTGCTCCTCACCTCGGGCACGCCTGTGACCATGTCCGACCCACGCTTTGCTCGCTTGCACACCGACCCGCGCTTCGTGCGCCCGAAGGCGAGCAAGACCAAGTTCGTCGTCGACGACCGCTTCAAGCAGCTCTTCGAGGACCAGCAGCGTGCGTCCCTCGCCCTCGAGCTACCTGCCACCGTGCTCCACAGCTGACTCATGCCCCTTTGCAGCTGCCGGCGCCAAGAAGAGCAAGCTCGCGCGCAAGGTCGACAAGTACGGCCGCCCGCTCGACAACGAGGCCTCGGTCAACGAGCTCAAGCGCTACTACCGCATGGCCTCGCCCAGCGCCGACGACGCGCAGGCCGATGCGGGCGAGGGCGAGGGCGAGGGCGAGGGCGAGGGCGCAGAAGGCGAGGACGACGACGACGACGAGCAAAGCGCCGAGGAGGAGGACGAGGAGGACGAGCCCGCGCGGCCGGGCTTCGTCGACCTCGCTCGCGGCGAAGTCCTCCTCGAGTCGTCGGACGAGGAGGCCGTCTCGGACGCCGAGTCCGACTCGTCGTCGCGCGCCGGCTCGGTGCGGCTCGGCGGTCGCGCCGCCCGTCGTCGTCCCTCGCGCAGCCCGTCCATCGACCTCTCCGAGACCGAGCCGGCGTCCCTCTTCCCCGACGAGGACGACAGCGCCGGCGAGCTCGACGACGACGACGACGAGCAGGGCGCCGAGCCGAGCCGCCGCCTCGCCATCGTCAACATGGACTGGGACCACTTGCGCGCGTCCGACCTGTACCGCGTCCTCGCGTCGTGCCTCTCGGCGACCGCCGCCTCGATCCAGCAGCGCAAGCAGAGCGCCAACGACAACCGCGACGCCGTCAAGATCCCGACCAAGCTCGCGATCGCGCCCGGCCGCCTCAAGACGCTGCGCATCTACCCGTCGCAGTTCGGCCGCGAGCGCATGGAGCGCGAGGCCGTCGAGGGCCCGCCGGTCGACGTCCTGCGCGCCAAGGGCGCCGAGACGAGCGACGAGGACGACGACGACGGCGGCAAGACGCTCAAGCTCGGTAGGAAGGACAAGGGCAAGCAGCGCCGGCGGCGGGCCGACAGCGGCGACGACGAGTTCACGACCAACGACCTCATCGACGAGCAGCTGCAGGAGGGCGACGACTACGACACCGAGGCGCTGCGCAAGTACCAGCTCGAGCGGTTGAGGTGCGTCCAGCTCTCGCGCCTTCCGGGGCTCTCGTCCTACTCTGTCGGGCTCTCGCTCACTCGAGCGCTCCCTCCGCAGGTACTACTACGCCATCGCGACCTTCGACTCGATCGCGTCGGCCAAGCACGTCGTCGAGCAGATCAACGGGACCGAGTTCGAGCGGACGGCGAACGTCTTCGACCTCCAGTGCGTCTTCATCTCTCTGTCCTTCTACCCCCCATCCTTTTCCTCGCGCTCTAGTCAGACCTCGACGGGCACGTCGTCTCGAGTCGGCGCTGACGCTCACCTCCTGCAGGTACGTGCCCGACGACACCTCGTTCGACGACGACCCCATCCACGACGAGGCGACCGAGGCGTCGATCGCCGCCGAGGGCAACACCTACACCGGCCTCGACTTCCAGACCGACGCTCTGCGCCACTCCAAGGTCAAGCTCACCTGGGACGCCGACGACCCTCACCGCAAGACCAAGCTCGAGACGTACCTCGCCTCGGCGCTCGACCGCTCCAAGCAGAAGGGCGCGACCAAGGGCAAGGCCAAGGTCGGCGAGGACGACATCGCGCAGTACCTCGCGTCGTCGTCGGACGAGGACGACGTCGCCGAGAACGGCGACGAGGAGCAGGACGACTTCTTCGAGGCCCAGGAGCCCGCCGGCCCCGCCGCCGCCGCTGCGTCTTCCTCGACCAAGCCCAAGAAGGAGAACAAGCGCGAGCGGCTGCGGTCGCTTCTCGGCCTCGCCGGCGGCGACGGCGCGTCCGAGGTGACTTGGGACGGCGGCGCCGTCGCAGGCGGCAAGGAGCGCAAGGGCGCCGACGCCGGCATGCAGATCACGTTCGCGCCGGCGCTCTCGGAGCGCAGCGCCAAGCAGCTCGAGTTTGCCGGCGGCGACGAGCGCCAGGAGACGAGCATCGAGGCGTACAAGCGCAAGGAGAAGGAGCGGCGCGAGCGCAAGAAGCTCGAGCGCCGGGCGCGCAACGAGGGCAAGACGGTCGACGAGCTCCTCGAGGAGGAGGGCATGCGTAAGGGCGCGTCGGGCGCGCCGCTCGAGCCGCGCGAGGGCGACGCCGGGTTCGACGACGACTTCTTCGCCGACGACGGCGAGGACCCGTTCGCGGCGTACGACGATGGCGGCAAGGACAGCGGCGACGAGATCGGCGGTCTCGGCACCAAGGGCAAGAAGGGCGACAAGCTCTCGAAGAAGGCCAAGCGCGAGCAGCGCGAGGCCGAGGAGAAGGCCAACGCCGAGGAGCACGCCAAGCTCGCTCTCCTCGTCGGCTCGGACGACGAGGACGACGTCGGCGGCGCAGGCGGCGAGGGCGGGCGCCACTTCGACATGCGCAAGATCCTCAAGTCGGAGAAGAACGCCGGCAAGAAGCACAAGGTCAAGGGCAAGGGCAAGAAGGCGCTCGACAAGGACGAGCCGGTCAACGACGACTTCAAGCTCGACCTGGGCGACGACCGCTTCAAGAGCCTGTACGAGGATTACAACTATGCCGTTGACCCGTCCAACCCTCGGTGCGTTCGCCGTCTCCTCCTCTCCCCTCTCCCCCTCTTCCCCTCGTCCTCGTCCTCCCCCTCTCGTCCCTCTCGCCTCCTCTTCCTTTTCACACGAGCTCGACATTGACTCCCTATCTCCTTCGTACCGCTCGCAGCTACCAGAAGTCGCGCAACATGGAGGCGCTCCTCACCGAGGGCCGAAAGCGTCGCGCCGCCAAGACGGACAAGGTGCGCGCGCCGGTCGCGCCGTCGGAGGACCGACCTCGCCCGAAGGCGGCGCCTGCACCTGCAGAGAGCGACTCGCTGCGTGCGCTCGCCGAGTCGGTTAAGCGCAAGGCGGGCGACGTCGGCGGGCGGGGCAAGCGCTCGAGGGTTTGAGTAGCGCTCTCGAGCTCTCTGTGCAACCGCTCTCTCGCGACAGCACCTGTCAGAAAACTCTCCTCCTCGAGAGCTTCGGATGAAACTGAAAGAAAGTCGCTCGTTTCGTCTGGAGCTACACGGAGTGCGAGCGAGAGCAGGAGAGGAGAGCGCGCGAGCGCGAGCTGGTACCTGACCTGGTCCCTTTACTCGCCGCCGCCGTCATCTCCGCCGCCGCCATCCTCGTACCCTTCCTGATAAGCATCTTGCTGCGAGTCGTCGACTGCGGGCGTGGTAGGGAGGCGGGGCGAGAGAGGGTCAGTGCACGACCTCGGCAGCGGCGGCGGTGTTGGAGAAGTGGCTGCTCGAGAGCGCATCGTCGACGAGAGCGAGGAAGCAGGACGCACTCGCATTCATGACCATCATGCCGCCAAGCAGACCGGCACCTGCACCGAGCATGCCCGCGCCCATGCCGCCCATGCCGCCGCCGCCCATGCGCCCTCGGCTCTGCATGGGCATCTGCTGCTGGCCGTACATGGGCTGGCCGTACATCGGCTGCTGCATCATCATGGGCTGCTGCTGCGGGTAGCCGCCCTGCATGTAGCCCTGCTGCTGCGGATAGCCACCTTGCTGAGGGAAGCCGCCGCCACCGTACATGGGCTGCTGGTAGCCTGCAGGGGGACAAAGCGAGGGAAAGAGTCAGCGTGCTCCCTCTCGACCGCCTCGCCCTCGCTGTAAGATGGGCTCGTCGAAGAGAAAGAGACGGACCTTGCTGTGGCTGAGCGTAGCCTCCGCCGCCGCCTTGGTAGCCTCCGCCCCCACCGCCGGCGTAGTCCCTCGCGCCCGTCGCCTGCTCGTACGCCGGTGGGCCCGACTGCCCAGCTGCCAAGTACTGCTGCGAGCTCCCCAACGAGCCCTGGCCGGACCGGAGAGGCGGTGGCGGGCCTGGAGGAGGGGCGTAGGCGGGGACGGCGGCGGCGAAGACCTCGTCGAGGCTCCAGACGGACTTGGGCGGCGTCGCCTTGGTGTTGACGTAGAAGTGCTGCTGGTCTGCGAGCGAGTCTGCGAGTCAGCCAGACTCCAGCTAGACGAGCACGAGCTCCTGATGTGCCCTCGGGCTGATGAGGTGAGGTGGAAGGAGAGGGGCGACAGGGAGCGAGAGGGAACGCACAGTTGCTGTCCCACTGCTTGAGCCACCCGTCTGGGAGCGGTCGGTCATCTGCTGCGCCCATCTCAGCCGTGAGAGGGTGTGGGCGACGAGCGAGAGCGCGACGCCCGCTCGCTCCCGGCCGAGGTCCGTCGGCTCGCTCACCGCCTGCGAGAGCTCACTCTCGACCTCGACACAGTGCAGCCGTACACCTCTGATACAGTCACATGAAGCTACAAGAGGATCCAGTACGTCCACCGGGCCAGGCCGTCTAGGAGAAGATGTTGCGCAGCGTGAGAGCCGTCAGGACGACGCTCGAGAAGATGAAGATGGCGTACTGCGCCAGCAGGTACGACGCCAAGATGTCGGCGTTCGACTCGCCGTCCTCGGGCGCAAAGATCTGCGAGCGAGAGTGGGAGCCAGGGTGAGCCCGAGAGCGTTCGGCGGCGACGAAGGAGAGAGAGGAGGACGCACGACGGTAAGGGCGCACTGCGTCGTCGCGGTCGGCACGACGGAGAAGAAGATCATCTGCAGGGTGCAGAAAAGTCAGCGCGGCGAGGCGAGAGTCGAGAGGACGACCTCGAGAGAGGGACGCACCACAAACTGGAGGACGAGGTTGTCCTTGCTGACGAGGCTCGTGTGGTTGACGAGGGCCTGGACGAAGACGTAGCCGATGACGGGCAGGAGGACGACCTTGCACAGGGCGAGGGCGAAGATGCTGTAGAGCGGGAGCTTGGAAATGGGCCGAGGGATGCGCATGCGGCCGAGGGTCGACCCGAGGACGAGGAGGCCGAGCGGGACGGACGCGTTGCCGATGAACGTGGCCGTGTCGAGGAGGATGGCGAGGGGAGGAGCGCCGTCGGGCGCAGTCGGGTGCCAGCCGTAGTCCTCGACGGTCGTGAAGAGCTGCGAGAGGAAGCAGGACTGCTCGTCAGCTCGGCGACGAGGACGGACACGAAGAGAGAGGAGGACGCACCGCCTTCAACGGCTTGACGAGCGCACAGATGAGCGCGGTGACGAGCGAGATGGTCGGCGGCGTGAGGAGCGAGAGCGCAAAGCCCTTGACGCCGACGAGCACTCGCACCAACCTCGGCCGCACCCGCTCTGCCGCCTCGTGCTCCTCGTCGTCGTCCCGCATCGACAGCGCTGCCCCGTCCTTCTCGTCGTCCGACTGCTTCTCCTCGATCGGCGCGGAGCTCGTCCTCGTGGCCGCGAGCTGCATCTCCTTGCGGTCGAGCTCGTCCGGCGGCTGCGTGCCGACCTCGGTGATCTCCTCGTCGTCGTCGCCAACGGTCGACGTCGCGCGCGACGCCGCGATCGTCTTGAGCCGCTGCTCGGCGGCGACGACGCCGCGCAGGTGCCGCCGACCGAACGACCCTCGCCGGAGCGTCTCGCTCGCAGGCGTCAACGCCGCGCCGGCGAACTGGCCCGTCACGTCGCTCGGCGAGGCAGCGTGCGCGGCGCCGGCGATCTCGCGGATCGAGGCGGCGTCGTGCGATCTCGAGGTCGTCTGCCGCCGCAGCGGCGAGAAGGTCGGTTGCGGGTGGACCGGCGCGAGCTTCTCGGCCTCGTCGCGACGAGCCGCGACCTCGGGCGCGCCCTGCTCCTCGTCGCTGCCGGCTGCGCCCTTGCGCCCGCCTCGTCGCCGTCGCACGAGCCCGCCGACGTTGCGGCCGATGCCGCGCAGGCTGTGCAGCGGGCTCCTCGCCGCGTGCGCCTCGGCCTCCTCCTCGGACAGGACGCGCGGCGGGTGCGAGTAGTCGCGCTCGATGAGGTGGATGCCGCGCATGGGGAAGAGGGTGATGTAGAACACGAGGATGAAGATCGAGACGTAGGCGACGGCGAGGTCGGCGTCTTGCTGGCCCGAAAAGGGCGCCGAGGCGCAGACGGTCTGCAGGAAGGTACCTCGTGAGCATGAGCGCGACGTGAGAAAGAAGGCGGGCGAGGGTGAGACGCACCTGAACGACGCTCGTCGGCAAGTCGCCCCAGTCTGCGGACAGTGCGAGCGAGGTCAGCGTCGGCCGCCGTGCAGATTCTGCGAGTGCGAGAGGGGGACGCACTGGACCACGTTGCGGCCGCGAGCAGGCCCCACCTGAAGTTGCGCGGCGTCGGGCACACGAGGCGGACGATGACGCCGAGGACGAACGAGATGACCATGTAGACGAGGGCGACGAGGAAGATGGGGCCGATCGCCTGCGCGTTCTCGCCGTTGATGGACGGCGTGATCTTGGCGAAGAGGAGCGCAGGGAGGGTGACGTTGAGGATGACCTGCGACGCTCCTCGCGCGGCGGGAATCGGGAAGAGGCCCTTGCGCGTGAGCCACACGCCGATGCCGACAGGGATGGCGAGCTTGAGTAAAGGCTTGACGGAAAGCCAGATGAGGGCGTTGATAGAGGGGATGGACGAGCTGCGAAAGCGCGGCGACGGGCGAGGCGATGGGCGAAGAGGGGAGAGCGAGCAGGCGAAGCAGGTTGAGGAGGAGGAGGAGGAGGAGGGGGAGGAGCAGCAGCAGAGGGTCAGCTCGAGCTCGCCGGAGACACTACTGCCTACTCGTGCGCAGAGTCACTCTGGCAGCTCTAGCCACGTCGACCTGCATCCACTCGACCCTTCGCGGAGCTCGACGACGCCTCACCCCGCGGGGGACGAGTCCATCGAGAGGGAGAGGTCGACGCACCTCATCTTAGCGTCTAAGGCTACTCGGCACGGCGTCTATGGCCTCTGATAATCTTCTGCGTCGAGTCTAGCGAGCCGTCCAGTCCTCGGCACGGGTTGTGGGCGAGGGCGAGGTTGCGACGAGAGTCGAAGGGCGACGGCGAGGTGGAAGGGCGAGCTTGCGGCTGAACGGGCGGCGATGCTGCTCGAGATGGAGCGGGCTGGCGCAGCGAATGCGCACTGCTGCTCTGCTCGTCGAACGAGCGAGGTGACGAGGAGGAGAGGCAGTCAAAGGAGGCTCGCACCGCCCGCGGCCCGACTTGCCGCCGTGAGCTGCGCAGGTCCGTCTCTCGCTCTCTACGTCGCGCCGTGCATTGCTTTGAACAGCTCAGGGTTGCAGCACTTTGCTCGAGTATCCAGGAGAGAGAAGACAGAGCGCGAGGGAAGGTACAGAGGGGGAGAGGGCCGAGCGCGGAAGAACGAGGAGACGACGACGACGACGAAGGGAGGCTCACTGCGACGACAACGGCACACACTTGCAGACTCACGCCTTGGCGAACTTCTCCTTGATCTGGTCGATGACGGCAGGCTCGGCCAAGGTCGACAGGTCGCCCAGCTGGTCGCCCTCGCCGCTCGCGATCTTGCGCCTGCGCACGAAGAGGAACGTCAGCACGACGTCCCGGGACGAGCCTGGACGCATACTTAACGCACAGCAGGCGCCTCATGATCTTACCGCTCCTCGTCTGCGTCCCAGGGAGTCCAAGGGAGAGTCAGCGACGTCCGGGGGAGCTCGAGGAAGGTCGGGGACGCCTCGGACGGCCCCGACGGGCTGGAACGGTGACGCACCTTGGGCAGGTCGTTGACAAGGACGAGCTTCTTGGGCGCAGCGAAGGGTCCTGCGGGAGAAGCGTCGCGTCAGGTCGAGGCGAAGAGGAGAAGGTCGAGTTTGAGAAGGCCGCACCGATCGTCTTGCGGACCTGGAGGACGAGCTCCTTGAGGAGTGCGGGCTCGTCCGGGTTCTCGGCGGCGAACTCGGGCTTGAGCGAGACGTAGGCGACGACGGCTTGGCCGGTGAGCTCGTCGGGGATGCCGACGACGGCCGTCTCGGCGACGCCGTTGTGCTGGATGAGGGCGCTCTCGATCTCGGCCGTCGACAGGCGGTGACCCGACACGTTGATGACGTCGTCGACGCGGCCGCGGATCCAGTAGTAGCCGTCGTGGTCGCGACCGGCGCCGTCGCCGGTGAAGTAGTAGCCCGGGTACGGGTTCATGTACGTGTCGAGGAAGCGCTTGTGGTCGCCGTAGACGGTGCGAGCGATCGACGGCCACGGCTTGCGCACGCAGAGGACGCCCTCGACCTCGTTGCCCTCGATCTCCTTGCCCGTCGTCGGGTCGAGCAGGACCGGGTCGATGCCGAAGAAGGGGAGCGTCGCTGCGCCGGGCTTGGTCTGGGTCGCGCCGGGAAGAGGGCTGCAGGCGTAGGAGAGGGAGAGAGCGTCAGCGTACGGCCTGCAGGTGAGAAAGAGCACGAGAGCGAGGAGAAGGAGAGAGCGAGACGCACGTGATGATGATCGAGCCCGTCTCGGTCTGCCAGTACGTGTCGACGACGGCGCACTCCTTGTTGCCGACGTGCTCCCAGTACCACTCCCACGCCTCGGGGTTGATGGGCTCGCCGACCGAGCCGATCGTGCGCAGCGTCGACAGGTCGTGGCCCTTGGTGTGCTCCTCGCCGAGGCGGCGCAAGAGGCGGATCGCGGTCGGCGCCGTGTAGAACTGCGTGAGCTTGTGCTTGGCGACCGTCTCCCAGAAGCGCGACGGCGTCGGGTACACGGGCGTCGACTCGAAGATGGTCGTCGTGACGCCGTTGGCGAGCGGGCCGTAGACGATGTAGGTGTGGCCCGTGATCCAGCCGACGTCGGCCATGCACGCGTAGCGGTCGTCCGGGTGCACGTCGAACACGTACTTGAGCGTCATGAAGGCGCCGAGGAGGTAGCCCGCCGAGGTGTGGACGACGCCCTTGGGCTGCGAGCGAGATGCGGCGACAGCGTCAGCTTCGAGCACTCGCACCAGCGCGTACACTATCAGCGAATAAGAGAGAGGGACGCACCTTGCCGGTCGAGCCCGACGTGTAGAGGATGAAGAGCGGGTCCTCGGACGAGACGATCTCGACCGGGCAGTACGGCTGGACCTTGTCCTTCTCCTCGTGCCACCAGTGGTCGCGGCCCTCGGTCCACTTGACCTTGCCGCCGGTGCGCTGCAGGACGAGGACGTGCTCGACGTCCGGGCACTCGGTGAGCGCCGCGTCGACGATCGACTTGGTCGCGATCGTCTTGCCGCCGCGCTTGCCCTCGTCGGTCGTGATGACGACGCGCGACTTGGCGTCGACGACGCGGTCGCGGAGCGACTCGGCGGAGAAGCCGGCGAAGACGACCGAGTGGATGGCGCCGAGGCGGGCGCAGGCGAGGAAGGCGATGGCGGCTTCGGGGACCATGGGGAGGTAGATGGCGACGGTCTGCACGAGCGCGAGGTGCAGGAGAGTCAGCTCGAGGTCATGCACTCGGTGAATGAGGGGAAGGAGGGACGCACGTCGCCCTTCTTGACGCCATAGCTCTTGAGGATGTTGGCCGTCTTGCAGACCTCCTGGAACAGCTGCTCGTACGTGAGCTCGACATGCTCGCCCGGCTCGTCGGCCTCCCAGATGATGGCGGTCTGCGTGCAGGTCGGTGCGAGTCAGTTTCGAGCGCTGCGGGTAGCGGGCGCGCGAGGTGGGGCGGACGAGGTGGGAGAGCGGAGGAGGGAACGCACCTTGTTCGGGTGCTTGTAGGCCCAGCGGTCGACGCAGTTGTACGAGACGTTCAGGCCGCCCTCGGGGAACCACTGGACGTCGCCCGCGGTGAACGAGCCGGCCGTGACGGTCGAGTAAGGGCGGTGCCTGCGAGCGAGCGAGGAGGACGGGGTCAGCGAGCGCTCTCTTTCCAGCGCAGCCGGGCGGGAGCGACAGCGTACCAGTAGAGGTGCTCCTTGGCCATCTGCAGAGCGCATCACAGAGCGAGGGAGAGGTGGTCAGCGAGCTGCTCCGAGCGCTCGACCGTCCCCGCAAATGCTCCCCAGCGCTCCCACGGCCTCGAGAGGCTGCGCCGCCCGGCGGCTTCAGTCCAGACAGCTCCCGAGAGGAGCCTCGAGGCCCTCGCGAAGCTCGCAGAGGGACGTCGCCGGCGGGAGAGCTGAGCGGCCCCGACCCAACCCATCAGGCGAGCGCGACCCGTCGTCCCGCCCCTCTCGCCGGCTCAATATCCGTGAAAGCACGCGAGCTGATCTATGGACCATGCCCAAAGACCCTCGAGGCGGTCCCATCCGCCCGCGCGAGCTGCCGCGAGCCCAAGAGGACCTGCCCGCCTCCTCGCTCGTCGCACCTCGCTCGAGAGAGAGAGAGAGAGGTCGGGCGCACCTTGTCCCAGAACTGCGCCGGCTGCTCGACCGACTCCTTGTACAGCGCCTTGTACTCGTCCGGATTGGCGTGGCTGGTGTGGGAAGAGCCGTCGTTCCTCTTCGAGATGGGGTGCGTCTTTGCGCTGCGGTAGTCGTGCTCGGCGGTCGCCATTGTCGGTGCCCAGGAGGTGGTGCGGGTCGTGGAGAAGTGGAGAGAGGTCGAGGTGAGGCGAGGTGAGGGTGTTACGGCAGGAGGGGAGAGGAGCGGCGGCCTCTGCGCGCGCTCGTTCCGACGGTGTGGGGCACTCGCTCTCGACGCGGAGCCAGCCGGGCCCTTGCAGCCTCTTCGCTCCTCAGGCACCGCTGCACCGCTCGCCCGTCATGGCCAAGGCCCTCGTCGGCGACTCGCTCTCGCGCATGTCGCCTGACCCCCGCCCGACGTCCCCTTCCTCCTCCTCCTCACCGTCGAAAGCGGAGTCCGGCCTTCTCAAACTGCAGTCTCTCGCTCGGACCCTCTCTCTCGCGAGCCGGTAGCTCGTGAGCGTGCGAGGAACGACATCGTTGCAGTTTCGTGGACTCGAGAGAGCCGCGAGGTAGACAGCTCGCCGCGCAGTCCGCGCCCGTACGAGCAGCTCCGACGAGCGAGAGCGGCGCAAATTCCGCGGCCAAGAGGGAAAGGGCGGGCCGACGAGCCGAGGCCGCCGGCGAAACGGCGTCGCCCAATGTCGGAAGCGCGAGGTAGGCCCAATCAGAACGAGGCGGGGGTCGGCTCGCGCGCAGTCGGGTTGGCCGGCGAGGCTCGAGCGGCGTTGTCGAGGGGCGGAAGAGGCGGTCGACGGCGAGAGGAGGGAAGGTGTTGGATACAGGGTATAGGAAGGTGGAGGGGGAATGAGGGCGAGTACAGGCGGAGCGGCCGAGAGCGGCTTGAGCTCTCGCTCAGACGGTGTCTGCTCGAAGGCGGGCGGGGGAAGGGTCAGGACGGTCCGCTCGAGCGTTCGAGCCCACCATATTGCGTCGAGGAGAAAAGGAGACGCACCGTCGTGGTAGGCCCTGCGTGAGGGAGAGGCCGACGTCGAGAGGAAGAGGGGAGGGACGAGCGTCAGCGACGGCTGCTCGAGCTCACCTCGATGTCTCGACGACGCCAGATCGAGACAGCCTGCGCAAAATAGCCTGCTCGTGACGAGATCGTCGAGCTCGAGCGCGACAGAGGGGAGAGAAGGAGAGACGGCGACGCACCATCTCGTGTCTTTGGGCGACTTTGGCGCGTTGCGCACCTGCAGGAGTGCGAGCGTCAGTGAGAGGCTCGTCATGCTACCTCATTCGGCTCAGGTACACGACGCTGTCTGCGTCGAGCTGGCACGGTCGAGCGGAAGAGGACGCACGTAGCGATCGTTGTCGGGCGGGAGCTCCTTCGACTTGCACGACGCGAGCATGCTCTGCATGGTGCTGCGGGCGATGAAGTGCTGCAGTCAGATCATGCTCGTTCGCTGACCATGAGAGGCTTGCAAAGGGCGAGATGCTGCACGCACATGAGGAGGCTCTGGACGTTGAGGACCGGGGACCAGCCTGCGCGCATGAACAGGGCCGAGAGGGTCAGCGCTGCGCCTTCGAGGTCTTGCAGCTGGTACAACGAGCTTGAGAGAAACGTGCCACGTACCGCTGCCGAGGACCGAGGCGCAGATGTGCCTGCACGGGCGAGGGAACGTGCGTCAGGACGTCGGGCTCGTTTAGGGCCGTCGCCGCCGCTCGTAGAGCGAGCGACGTGCACCGAGAGTCGAACGTTGTTAGAAGGAGAGGACGCACCCGTTGGTGTAGACATGTGGGTGCTGCGGAGGCTTGAAGCCGTCGCTGTTGAGGAAGGTCACCTCGGGCGACTGCGCGAGACGAGCGTCAGCGAGATGCTCTTGCGCTGAAAGCCGACAGCGAACCTCGAGAGGACGCACATCTATAGGGTACTGGTTCGTGAAGCGGAAGCGCTGCGGGCGAAGGAGGGTGTAGGGAAGCGAGAGGTGGGCGGAGACCAAGGTCAGCTTCTGGCTCACGGTCGAGCCAATGTGAGGGGCGCGACAGCGCACCAGGGCGAACTCCTCTGCGAGCACAGGAGATGTGCGTGAGCTTCTTGCTCGAGAACGTGCAGGGAAGAGCAGACGACGCACCTCCCTCGAAGCACGACTCGCCGAGAACCGACAGAGCGACGACCCACTCCTCGAGATTGTCGGCGTGGATGATGCGGCAGCCTGTTGGGAGAGAGGGACGACGTCTCTGCGAGTCAGCGATGACCTCCAAGGGGGGGGGGGAGAGGCGAAGGAGGCGGCACCCCACACGCACCGACAGGAGGGCCCTTGGTCTGCAGCTCGGTGAGCTCCTGCGGGCACACGCTGGGGTCAGCGAGGCTCTCATCGAGCGTAGGGAAGGGGACGCACCTTCTGCAAGCGCTTGGCGGCGATGCGCGAGGCCATGGTGGGCGAGGGCGAGAACGACGATGAAGTGGGCGGGGGTGGACGAGAGGAGGGCCGCGACGCTGATTTGGACAGGTGGTGGCGAATGCGAAGGGTACCGCACGGTGCGTCCTGGTGCTGTCTGGTCGCTCGGTCGAGAGGAGCTGACTGGAGCGAGCCGAGCCGGCTGCACCGCCACGAGGAGGACGAGAGCGGCCTCGTCGCTCTTCTCTGGCTCAGCGGTGAAAGCAGGTGTGCCCTTCTGACTACCTAGAGAAGCGCCTGGTCCAAGCCTCGCACGTCAGAGGCTGCGAGCAGAGTCGTCGTCGATGTCGCTCACCTTCTCCGACGGACGAGGACCGCTTCTTCGCTCCTCACCACAGCCAACCGCGACCATGGCTGCACCGTACGCTGCTCGCCAGGCTCTCAGCCTCACCGCTCGCACCCTGCGCACCCGCGCCGCATCGCCCACCGCCTTCGCCGCCGCCGGCGGCAGTGGCAAGCGGTCGCTCCACTCGGTCGTCTCGCTCGCCTCGACCTCCACCAGGCCTCGGGCGACGACGCCTCGCTCGGTAGCAGCAGCATGGCAGCTCACCGGTGCGTCCACTCGCTCCTCGCCTGCGCCCCTGCTTACCGAACTGGGCTGACCTCATCTCGTCTCGCTCGCAACAGGCATGCAGCGCCGCACCATGTTCATCCAGACCGAGACGACGCCCAACGCCGACTCGCTCAAGTTCATCCCCGGCCAGCCCGTCTCGCCCGAGTCGACCCACGAGTTCCTCGACGCCGGCAGCTCGTCGGCCTCGCCGCTCGCCGACCGCCTGTTCCACCTCCCCGACGTCCGCTCCGTCTTCTTCGGGCCCGACTTCATCTCGGTCAACAAGACCGAGGACGGCCAGTGGTCGGAGCTCAAGCCCGAGATCTACTCGATCATCATGGAGCACTTCACCGCCGGCCGCCCGCTGTTCGAGGAGGGCCGCGGCGGCGGCGCCGAGGACACGCGCATCCTCGACTCGGACTCGGAGGTCGTCGCCATGATCAAGGAGCTCCTCGAGACGCGCGTGCGCCCGGCCATCATGGAGGACGGCGGCGACATCGAGTACCGCGGCTTCAACGAGGACTCGGGCGTCGTCCAGCTCAGCCTCAAGGGCAGCTGCAGGGGGTGCGAGAGCTCGAGCGTGACGCTCAAGAGCGGCATCGAGCGCATGCTCATGCACTACATCCCCGAGGTCAAGGAGGTCGAGCAGGTGCGCACCCTTCCTCCTTCTGTGCTCCCTTCTCCCCTTGACGTTGGCGCGTTGACGCTCCTCTCGCTCCTCCCCGCGCGCGCAGGTCCTCGGCGAGGCAGAGGCGGTGGCAGAGGACGAGTTTGCCAAGTTCGAGGCGAGGCTACGGTCGGGCGGCAAGACGGTGAGCGTGTAGGAGCTGTGCAAAGAGCGACTTTCTCGAGCTTGTCGCCGTTCATGAGAGACCGAGAGCCGCCTCCTCGTCTCAAGAAGTGCACAGTTCGAAGGCAGGGTCGTCTGCGCTACGTGCAGCTGCGCGAGAGCCGTCCACTCGAGCGGTTTTGACTGGCTCGCTGTTCGCTCCGTCCGCCAAGTCCGGCACCGCCCGCGGCCTCGTCGCGCTCTCACCGGCCCGCTCCTCCCCTCAGCAGCAGCAGCACCAGCTCGCCCCGGGTCCGCCATGCTCCCGCTCCGCAAGCACGCCCTGTCGCGCGTCCCGCGCCTGTCGCGCTCGCTCGCCACTCCGGTCGGCTCATCGTCGTTCCCGCCTGCGCCGCAAAAGAGCTTCAGCGCCATCACGCCGCCGTACTCGCACCTGCTCGAGCAGCTCACCAAGGTCCGCAGCGTCCTCAACAACCGCCCGCTGTCGCTCGCCGAGAAGATCGTCTACTCGCACCTGGTCGACGTCGAGGAGGGCCTCGCCGGCGGCGACCCTATCCGCGGCGAGAAGCACCTCAAGCTCCGCCCCGACCGAGTCGCTCTCCAAGGTGCGTGCGACGAGTTCCCCCCTCGCGGCGAGCGAGATCCGCACGAGCTGACGCCGCCCCCTCCTCCTCGCTCGCAGATGCGTCGGCGCAGATGGCCATCCTCCAGTTCTCGACGTGCGGCCGCCAGTCGACCGCCGTGCCCGTCTCGATCCACTGCGACCACCTCATCTCGGCGTACGAGGGCGCAGAGGCCGACCTCAAGGTGCGTCTTCTCCTCCTTCTCTCGCCGGCGTCCTTCGCGCGCGCAGTCAGCGTCGCAGGTTGTCAGAGCTGACTCCTGCCTCGTCCCGACCCGCAGCGCTCGATCATGAGCAACCAGGAGGTGTTCGACTTCCTCGAGAGCGCGTCGAAGAAGTACGGCATCGAGTTCTGGGGCCCGGGCAGCGGCATCATCCACCAGATCGTGCTCGAGAGTGCGTCCAGCTCTCGCCTGTTTCAGCAGGGGAAGGTCGCATTGCGCCTTCTCCCGCTGCTTGCATGACCAGTGCCGGACGAGCTCGTGCTGACGCCTTGTCCCTCCTCGCAGACTACTCGGCGCCCGGCCTTCTCATGCTCGGCTGCGACTCGCACACGCCCAACGCCGGCGGCCTCGGCGCTATCGCCATCGGCGTCGGCGGAGCCGACGCTGTCGATGCCATGACGGCGACGCCGTGGGAGCTCAAGGCGCCCAAGCTGATCGGCGTCGAGCTCAAGGGCGAGCTCTCCGGCTGGTGCTCGGCCAAGGACGTCATCCTCGAGGTCGTCGGGCGTCTCTCGGTCCGCGGCGGCACGGGCTCGATCATCGAGTACTACGGCGAGGGCGTCGAGCGCATGGGCGCGACCGGCCTCGCGACCATCGCCAACATGGGCGCCGAGATGGGCGCGACGACGTCGACGTTCCCCTACTCGGCCAACATGCGGCAGTATCTGCACGCGACGAACCGCGGGCCCGTCGCCGACGCCGCCGACCACGCGCAGGCGGCCGGTCTCCTCAGCCCTGACGCCGGGTGCGAGTACGACCAGCACCTCACGATCGACCTCGCGACGCTCGAGCCCAAGCTTAACGGGCCCTTCACGCCCGACCTGAGCACGCCGCTCGGCCGGTTCGGCGACCTCGTCAAGGAGAAGGGCTGGAAGGACGAGCTGAGCGCGGCTCTCATCGGCAGCTGCACCAACTCGTCGTACGAGGACATGGCGCGCGCGGCGAGCATCGCGCGGCAGGCCAAGGCCAAGGGCCTGTCGGTCAAGAGCTCGTTCATGGTGACGCCCGGGTGCGTCCTCCTCTCGCTCTTCTCGCGCTCGCTCCTCTTTGCGGCGCTCGTCCGCTGACGCTCGTCCTCTCGTCGCGCGTGCGCAGGTCTGAGCTCATCAACGCTACGATCGAGCGCGACGGGCTCAAGGCCGACCTCGAGGCCGTCGGCGGGCAGGTGCTCGCAAACGCGTGCGGGCCTTGCATCGGTCAGTGGGAGCGGTCCGAGAAGAAGGGCGAGGAGAACGGTGCGTGCACGGTCTCTCTCCTCCTCCTGCTTTCGCCCTGCGAGTCGAGCACTGACGGCTTCTCCTGTCGTGCGCAGCCATCCTGACGTCGTTCAACCGCAACTTCAAGGCGCGCAACGACGGCAACCGCCTCACGATGAACTTCCTCGCCTCGCCCGACATCGTTACCGCCATGGTGCGTCCCGCTCTACCTCTGCCCACTTCTGTTCCTCACGCTGATGTCGAGTGCGTGCGCAGGCTTTCTCGGGCAAGCTCAGCTTCGACCCTCGGCACGACACGCTCCTCGACTCGGAGGGCAACCCGTTCAAGTTCGACCCGCCGACCGGCGACCGCCTCCCGCCGCAGGGCTACCTCGCCGGCAACACGACCTACCTCCCCGAGGCGACGCCCGCGCCCGTCCCCGAGACGCCGCTCGCCATTTCGCCCACCTCGACCCGCCTCGAGCTGCTCGAGCCGTTCGACCCGCACTTCACGGCCGCCGAGTTTGCCGACCCGGCCAAGAAGCTCGAGTTCGAGGACCTGCGGTGCCTGTTGAGGATCCGCGGCAAGTGCACGACTGACGAGATCTCGGCGGCGGGCAAGTGGCTCAAGTACAAGGGTCACCTCTCGAACCTTGCGTGCGTCCGCCTGTCTCGTTCTCCCTCGTCCCTTCCTCCTCGCTCGAGCGGTACGAGCTGACGGCTCACATCTGCAGTGAGAACACGCTCATCGGCGCCATCAACGACGAGACCGAGCGCGTCAACTCGGCGATCGACTTCGAGACGGGCGAGGAGGGCACCATCCCCGAGGTCGCCAAGAAGTACAAGGCGCGCGGTCAGCCCTGGATGATCGTTACCGACGTGCGTCCCTTCTTTCTCCTGCGTGCTCTGCTTGAGTCGCTCCCGGCGCTGACGAGCTCTCGACGCCCCGCTCGCAGCACAACTACGGCGAGGGCTCGGCTCGCGAGCACGCCTCGCTCCAGCCTCGGTTCCTCAACTGCAAGGTCATCCTCGCGCGCTCGTTCGCGCGCATCCACCGCACCAACCTCACCAAGCAGGGTGTCCTCCCGCTCACGTTCGCCAACGAGGCCGACTACGCGCTCGTGAGCGCCGGCAGCTCGGTGCGCACCGAGGGCCTCGACGCGCTCCTGCGCGGCGACCTCGACGCGAGCGTACACGTCGTCGTCAAGGGCAAGGACGGCAAGGAGACGCGCATCGAGACGGTGCACGGGCTCAGCCGCGACCAGGTCGAGTGGATCCGCGAGGGCTCGGCGCTCAACCTCATCAAGCGCAAGGCGGCCGAGGCGGCGCAGTGAGCGTTCCTGTACGGTCTCGCAGTCTGGAGGAGCAGGTCGGCGGCGGCGCCTTCGAGTGGTCGTCGAGGGAGGATAGAGCTGGCTCTCGCGGCGCGTGTTGTATAGATTTCCCTCGCTCTCGGGTATGTGTTCGGGGTTCGTTGCATTCTGCAAAATCGCAGGTTTCACTGCGCTCTCTTCTCGTCGCCTGCGAGAGCCTGCAGAGAGCGAGACGGCGAGCGGCGGGGCCTCGTGCGACGACGGAGCGGAGAGGAGCAGGGTCGCTTCGACGACGCTCTCCATCTCCGTCAGAGCAGCTGCAGACAAGCAGCGTCGCGCCAAGCCAGCTCCTACACCACCAGCAGTGAGTCCTCGTGTCTCTGCGCTGCCGTCGCCGCCGTCGCGGAGCTGGCGACGAGGACCCCGGCTCCACACGCGCCCCTCCTCGTCCAGCTCACGGCCAGGAGCGCTCGTTGGAGGGCCAGGCGAGGCTCAGAGCCCTCTGCACGCTCATCCAGCACAGCTTCGCGGTCCAGCGTGCCGAGCCTACCTCGCTGACCTCGTCTCGTCCTCCCCCCTCTCTCCCATAGCAGCCAGGCCCGCGATCTAGCTCACCATGGCAGGTCCCGGTTCGTCGTTCGCCGCGCGCAGGAAGGCCGTCAAGAAGGGCGTCCAGTTCACCCTCCTCGTCGTCGGTGCGTCCGAGCGAACCTCTCCTCCCCCCGCTCCTCCTCCTCCTCTTCGTCGTCACGACCGCTGACTCGCGCTCTCGCTTCCACGGCTCGCAGGTCAGTCGGGCACGGGTCGCACGACCTTTGTCAACACGCTGTGCGAGACGCCCGTCATCGCGCACAAGGCGCCCGTCGCGCCCGAGATGGCTCACCTCGAGGACGGCATCAAGATCAACCCGGTCAACGTCGGTGTGTCTCCTTCCCCTTACCCTCGAGCCTCCAGCGACGAGACGATGACGGTGAGAGCCCCGTGCTGACGTTCTGGCTGCCCACAGAGCTCGAGGAGGACGGCGTGCGCATCTCGCTCACGGTCGTCGACACGCCCGGCTTCGGCGACCAGATCGACAACGAGTTCACGTGCGTCCGCTTCCTCTCGCTGTCAGGGACGAGCAGCAGCTGACTCGAAGACCGCATGCAGGTTCGGCGAGATCATGGGCTACCTCGAGCGCCAGTACGACGACATCCTCGCCGAGGAGAGCCGGATCAAGCGCAATCCGAGGTTCCGCGACAACCGTGTGCACGCACTCCTCTACTTCATCACGCCGACTGGACACGCGTGCGTCCCCTCTCTCTCCCTCGCGCGAGCCACGGCGCGTCGCTGACGCCGGTTCCCCTGCGCGCAGCCTGCGCGAGCTCGACATTGAGCTCATGCGCCGCCTCTCGCCTCGTGTCAACGTCATCCCCGTCATCGGCAAGTCGGACACGCTCACGCCGAGCGAGCTCCAGGACTTCAAGCGCCGCGTCATGGAGGACATCGAGCACTACAGCATCCCGGTCTACAACTTTCCGTACGACGTCGAGGAGGACGACGAGGAGACGATCCAGGACAACAGCGAGCTGCGTGCGCTCATGCCGTTCGCCATTGTCGGGTCCGAGGAGGAGGTCGAGGTCAACGGCGAGCCGATCCGCGCGAGGCGGTACCCGTGGGGCCTCGTCGAGGTCGACAACCCGCAGCACAGCGACTTCCAGCGCCTTCGCAACGCCCTCTTGGTCACCCACTTCTCCGACCTCAAGGAGATCACGGTGCGTCGCGCCGTCCCGCCGTCTTTCGCCGTCAGGAGGTCAGAGCGCTGACCCTGCCACCCGTTCCTCCTCGCCTTCTCCTCGCCCTTGCTGTGCCTCTCGACCCTCGCGCGACCATCCTGCACATCTAAATCGACAGCACGGTGCGTTTGGACCACTTCACGAGCCGCAGGGAGCGTCGCTGACCCCTCTTCGCCCCCGCCCACCCCCCTCCTCCTCCCCCGACTCGCCTCAACTCGCCCCGACTCGCCCTGGCTTTCCCCTGGACCGTTCTACCTCAAAACAGATTACCTCTACGAGCAGTATCGCTCTGAGAAGCTGTCCAGGAGCATCGTGGGCGACGCCGGCGGTCCCGACTACTCGGCGGACCAGGATGGGTCGGTCCTCCCCGAGGACATGGCGACCCAGTCGGTGCGGCTCAAGGAGGATCAGCTTCGTCGTGAAGGTGCGTCTCAGCTCTCTATCTACGTAGTCCCTGCCGTCGCCGTCGTCGTCGAGCTGACCCTTCGCCTCGTCCTCGCGCCCGCAGAGCAGCAGCTTCGCGACCTCGAGCTCCGCTCGCAGCGCGAGCTTGCCGAGAAGCGCCAGGAGCTCCTCGCGCGCGAGGAGGTGCTGCGCAACCTCGAGGCGCGACTTGCGCAGGTGCAGACGAGCGGCACGCCGCCGCCGCAGCAGCAGCAGCAGCTCGGCATGAGCCAGCACGGCGCCGTGCACCCGAACCTCACGCCGGGCGGGTACGCTCACGAGGAGCAGCAGCACCACAACGGCATGCAGCAGCAGCAGTAGGCGGCGGCGGCGGCGGCGCAATTCTTGACGACCTTCCTCTCGAGACGACCTTCCCTCATACCCTCGCTCTCCCTTCCCCTCCTCCCTCTCTCACGTTACCCGACTCTCCTTCGTTGTGCTCTCTCCCTTTTCCTCTTGCGCTCCTCGCCTTTTCAAGCAGTCGTTCCCTATCTCGTCGTCCGCGCGAGAGGCTTGGGAGCGCACGAGCCCGTTCCGGCTGCGGCCTCCCTTCTCCATGGCGGCCGCGTGCGGGTCCGACTATCTTGGCCGAGATTGAGCCGATGCTGGGCATGAGCGGCCCACGTCGGAAACCCAGAGCACGAGCGTTTTGAGAGGGGCGGCGCCCGACTCGCGGCACTCTTCGGCACCTTGGCCGACCTCGAGGACGAGCCCGCTCGGCACTGCGCTGGCCTCCCTCCCTCCCTCCTGCGCCCCACCAGTCCAGCTCACGCACAGCACCGGGACCGACACACCCGCCGAGCAACACCCAGCACATCCAGCGCCCGCGCATCGACACCCCTCCTCGTCCTCGCGGCACCGCCCCCACCTCTATCTCTCGCCCTCTTCTCCCTCGACACCCGCCTCGAGCCCAGCCGCAGCCCGCCCACATGGCTTCCCGCACCACCCTCCTCGAGCTGCGCGGCCTCACGCGCCAGGCTGCCGCCGCCTCGCCCCTCCAGAGCACCCGCCCCGGCGCTCGTCGGCTTCACTCGTCCAGGTCGCCTCGCACGACCCACTCGTTCGCCTCGAGCCCCGCCGCAGGGCCCTCTGCGGGCTTCAAGAGCGCGCCCAAGTCGAACCGGCGCCTGTTCGCCGGCGCAGGAGCCGCCGCCCTCGCCGCGACGGCATACCTCGCTGCGACCGGCTCGTCCGACGCCGACAGCGACAGGCCCCTCTTCCCCGCCAACCCGAACGACCCGCTCTCGGCACTCGACCCGGCCGTCCTCGGTCGCACGACGGCGCACCTCACGGCGGCGAGCGTGCCCGACCTCGTGCGCCAGTGGGTCGTCTACGCCGTCTCGGAGCAGTCGCTCCTCGTCTCGATGGGCCCGTGGATGGTCGGCAAGCTCCAGTGGGCCCACGAGAACGTCCCTGTCCTCGGGCCCGCCGTCTGGGCCGTCTTTGCAGCGGTGCGTCCCTTCTCTCGCCCTTCCTCTCCAGGTGCTCCTCGCTGACGTTGTCTCGCCGTCGCTTGCAGGGCATGGACAACACGTTCTACCGCGTCTTCGTCGGCGGCGAGTCGGTCCCGGGCTGTACCGAGCAGGTGCAGAACTACGCCAACCGCGGTGTGCGTCCCCTTCTCCCTCTCCTCGTCGACCTTCTCAAACTGCGCGTGCTGACTCTGCGCTCGCTCCCTCAAACAGGTCGGCGTCATGCTCAACTACAGCGCCGAGGCGCCTCTCGGTTCGGCCAAGAGCGGCGGCGGCATCGACCAGGCCGCCATGACCGAGATCACCAACGCCGTCTCGCAGGCCGCCCAACTCACCCCGGCGGCGGCCGACTCGGTCGGCACCATCAAGCCCGCCCTGTTCGCCATCAAGCTCTCGGGCCTTATCTTCGACGCGTCGATCCTCGCCCGCGCCTCGCTCGCCCTCGCGAGCGACTCGACCATCGCGCGCGGCGGCCGCCTCTCGTCGTCGACCCTGTTCCCGCAGTCGCCCGAGCTCTCCTCCGAGGACCACGAGCTCCTCGACAAGCTGTACGAGGGCCTGCGCAAGGTGGCGTCCGAGGCGCAGACGCACAACCTGCGCCTCCTCGTCGACGCCGAGCAGTCGTGGTTCCAGCCCGCCATCGACCGGTACGTCGACCTCCTCAGCGAGGAGTTCAACAAGGTCCGCCCGGCGACGCCCGCCTCGAGCGCACCGTCGGCGCCCGTCGTCTACAACACGTACCAGTGCTACCTGCGCGACGCGCCGACGCGCATCGCCGCCGCGCTCGCCCATGCCGACGAGCACGGCTACTCGTTCGGCGCCAAGCTCGTGCGCGGCGCGTACCAGGAGTCGGAGCGCGCGCGGCACCAGAAGCTGCCGGCGTTCGAGGCCGGCGTGCCGTGCGTCGTGTGGGGCTCGAAGGCCGAGACGGACAAGTGCTACGACGAGTGCGCCGCCCTCCTCGAGAAGCGGCTCGTGCACGACCTCAAGAAGCAGGGCGACGCGGCGCTCAACGAGGCCGGCGTCGGCGTCGTGCTCGCGAGCCACAACGGCACGAGCATGAAGCGCTTCCTCGAGTCGCTGCGCGACGACGGGCTCGCCAAGGAGGAGGACGGCAGGCTCGCCGTCGACGAGCGCCTGCGCGGTCGGGTCGCCTTCGGCCAGCTCATGGGTGCGTCCTCTCTCTCTCTCCCCCTCTCTCTCTCGACGTCGAGACTCCCTCGCCGTGCGACAGCTGCTGACTGAACCTTGCTCTCGCTCGCAGGCATGTCGGACAACCTCACCCAGACCCTGATCGACCTCATCCACCCCTCGTCCGACCCGGCCGCCGCGCCGCTCGTCGTCAAGTACATGCCCTACGCGTCGCTTGAGCAGGGCCTGCCGTACCTCGTGCGCCGCGCCAACGAGAACCAGAGCATCCTCCAGGGCGACCCGACGAGCGGCCGCGGCGGCGCGCGCGAGGAGCGCCGCGCCGTCGGCAAGGAGATCCGCCGGCGCATGGGCCTCTCGTTCTGAGCGTGTGCTCGCTCGGGCGAGGCGGACGAGGGCGAGGCGGCGGAGGAGGAAGGAGGAGGTCCTGTGCTCGAGTGCATCTCCCTGTCGTACCGGTTCTTGCGCATCCCCTTGTTGTACTCTCTGTCGCTCCTCGATCTCTAGACCCTGCATTCCTAGATCTGTGACCCGTCTCGAGCTCGACGCAAGCAGGAGAGAACGAGAGCGAAGAGTGCTCGGACCCTCTCGTGCTCGCAAAGGAAGAGAGGAAAGCCGACCGTCCCGTCGTTGCACAAGCTCAAGCGCACCAAGCTCGCTCGCCCTCGTCGCACACCTGCTACGCGCTCGCTCCTCGCTCGCCTGCGCCGCCGTCGCCGCCTTGCGCTCGAGGATGTACCGCCACCAGACGGCGCAGATGAGCTCCTCGCCGAGGTCCTCGTCATCGTACCACAGGACGTCGAGCTCGCCGGCGTCGCGGCGCTGGAAGAGGTCGCGTGCGGCGAGGCGGAGGTGGTCTGGGTGGTCGTCGGGAATCGGGCCGACGCTGGTGAGCGGCTCAGTCGATGCGGCGACGACGTCGCTGCGCCATGCCTCGGAGAGGACGATCGACTGCAGATGCGACGAGCGCAGGACCCAGGTGATGACGTCGGGCACCTGGCTCGCGAGGGGCCACTCGCTCATGGCGTCGACCAAGGCGTGGCGCGCCTGCGCCGAGAAGCCCTCGTCGAACGTGATGTGCTCGAGGATCGGGACGCGCTCATGCATGCGCCTCGCCTGCCAGTTCGGGTAGTAGCCGTTGTCGAGCTCGGCAGCGTCGAGGCGCCCGACGAGCGCCTCGTCGAGGTCGGGGACGTACCACGTGTCGAGGAACCCGCTCGGCTGCCAGCAGTCGCTGCAGTGGAGCGCGACGAGGGCAGGCATCGAAGCATGCGTGATCCACGCCTCCAGCATCGGCTTCTCGATGTGGATCTGCAAGAGGCGGAGGAACTTGAGGTTGGGGAGCTGTGTCGGGAGGGGCGGAACGAGGTGGAGGTCGACGAGCTGGAGGGAGCGCAGTGCTGTCGGGATGAGGATGGTCAGCCCGGCTCGAGTCGAGTTCAGAGCGAGTAGGAGCGCACCTGAGAAGGTCCTGCTCTCGACGAGCGCGAGGTGCGGCGGAACGAGCTGAGGAGCGGCCGAGAGGAAGGCGAACGGGCTGATATCGGGCTGCGAGGACGGCGCGTTCGAAGGCGGCAGCGACGATGTCGCAAGGGAAGGCTTCATCGTGATGTGCTCGGCTTCGAGGAGGATGTCGCTGAGCTGGCCGCTCGCCTCGGCGCGCTCGAGCTGGTCGGGCAGCTCGATGAGGACGACCTTGTTGCGGAGCTCGATGCTGATCTCGCGGAAGCGCCTCGACACCTTGGCGAGGCCCATGATGAACTTGTGGCGGTCGCGCACGGCGGCGCAGCGGTACGACGACCGGCAGGCCTCGAGGATGATGACGACGAGGAGCTCGACCGGGAGGCGGTCGATGGCCGCGACGGGGCGGGCCGATTGCGCGTCCATGATCTCGACGTGGTGCTTGAGGAGCGACAAAGGAGCTAGCAGTCGCCTCTCGAGGAGGACGAGGTGGACGAGCGGAGCGAACTGATGAGAGCCGGCTCCTCTCTCTCTCCTCGACCTCGTGCTCGCTCTCGCCCAAGATGGACAAGTGGGCCGCCAAGCTGTCCCAGGACGCTCTGCTCGTCCTCACCGGCCTACCGCGCGGCTCCGAGTTCGGGTTCGACGGCCGTCTCTGGGTCCTCGACCGCTTCTCGGTGCGTCCCCTCTCGCGCTCGTCCTCCCCCTCTGGCACGGCAGACTCGAGCGCAAGCTGACTAGTACGAATGCAACAGGGCGTCAAGTTCCTCCCCGAGGGCCTGCACTTCTTCGTCTTCTCCGCCGCCCCCACCTCGTCCTCCTCGTCCCTCCCGACCACCGACGTCGCCTCGACCGCGCAAGGCGTCGGCGCACGACATGCCCTCCTGCGCTTCTTTCGCAAGGGCGAGCGCGTCGTCCTCGAGTGGGACAACCCCCGCGAGGAGCTCAAGCGCGCTCCCAGCGCCGGCTCGTCGACCAGGCGGCGGCGCACGGCGGCGCAGGCGCACACAGACGAGGCGCGCGAGACGGTCATCTCGGACGAGTACCTTCAGGGCCTCGACAAGAGCCTCGCGGCGTACCCGGCCGACGAGCTGCGGGACCAGTGGGCGGCGCTCGCCGGGTTCGTGACGGAGGAGACGCTCGCGAGGGTCGTCGGGCTCGACGAGCAGGCGTGCGCGACGTGCGATGCGCTCGTCGGCAGCTCGCAGGACGAGGCGGGTGCGGTGCACGGCGGGCCGAGCGCGCGGCGGACCTGGGGCAAAGCGCGCGAGGACGAGCCCGAGGTGCGCGAGGTGGTCGACGAGGACGGCGAGGACGGCGAGGACGGCGCGGCGGCACCCGCAGACTCGGGCCTGCTCGAGTTCGTGCGCTTTGACGACAAGCGCAGCTGGCCCGAAGGAGCGGTCGGCGCCGAGCTGACGAGGTGGAGCAAGGACAAGAGCTGGCAGCTGAGCAGGGTCGTTGACGAGCAGCTTGGCGGCGGTGCGTTCCCTCTCTCCCGCTCTCGCCTTGACTCCCCCTCCCCAAGCTGAGTTGACCCTCTTGTCGTTACAGATCCGAAAGAGCTCCTTGCCGAGCTGCAGCTCGCCTTCGTCCTGTTCACCCTCGTGCACAACTTCTCGTCGCTGTCGACCTACAAGGCCCTCTTCTCCCTCGTCTGCCGCGCCTCGATCCTCGCACGACCTTCCTCTCGCCGAGACGCCTCGTCGCCGTACACGGCCGACCTCCTCGCCGACTCGGCGCTCCCCCTCTTCGCCTCGTTCCTGTCGACCTTCCTCGCCCAGGTCGACTTCCTCGACGAGACGTTCTTCACGACGCAGCTGCCGTCGCTCGAGCAGCACCTCGTCGAGTCGCTCGGGCACCTGTCGCAGGCGCTGTCGGACGCGCTGCCGCTGTGGGAGGAGCTCGGCGAGCGCGACGAGGCCGTGTCGGGCGTGTGGCGCGAGGTCGTCAAGCGGTGGGACGCGCTCGCCAAGGTGACGACGGCCAAGTTTGGGTGGGACCTGGGCATCATCCGTGGGAGCCGGGCCAAGTACCTGTCGGCGACGGGGCGGTCCAAGCGGGACGAGGACGAGGTTGACCTCGAGGACCTCGAAGAGGGCGAGGACGCGCCGGTCGTGGTGGACGGCGACGCGCTGCAGGACGTGTACTAGGTCGTCGGTGAGTGCGGGTGTGCAATGCGAGGCGAGGGAGGGTTGTCCCCGGCGCTGTGAGCCGGACTTGGCCGCGCGAGCGAGATTGGCGGACGAGCCGACGGTCCTCCGCAAGGCTTGCCGTGCTCCGCTCTCGCCGCTCCTCAGCCTCGTCGGCTGCGAGCCTGCCCGCGCGCTCGATAGACCTCGGCAGCACTCAGCAGCACAGCGGCCTCCCCTCTCAGCTGCCCCGCCGCGTCGATCGCGCTCCCCGCCCCTCCTCCCTCCCTCCCTTCCCACCCGGTCCTCTCGCCCTCGCTCTCTCCTCCGCCCTCGACCCCGCCCAGCCGCACAGCGGGTGCACACTCGCCACCCCGATGTCGAGCGCCAGCTTGCGGCTCACCGAGCCCTGCATCTTCCTCGTCGGCGGCCTCGACTGGGAGCGCGCTCGTCAGCGCCAGCGCAGGGCCGCCCAACGCGCCGCCAACGCCGCAAACACGCCCACCAACGCCGGCCCGGCCGCCAGTGCCACCGTCGGCAGCCCGAGCCAGTCGCGCCACCCCTCGCCCGACCGCGACCGCGGCTCGCGAGCGGCGTCGCTATCGCGTC
>Ga0308169_10000690_pt1 | contig 45425 bp, 52 predicted proteins | sample PhyBR1_2_FD_202139 | JGI IMG/M metagenome (GOLD analysis project Ga0308169, IMG submission 202139) | Phyllosphere microbial communities from UC Gill Tract Community Farm, Albany, California, United States - DLSLSB.R1 | ecosystem: Host-associated > Plants > Phyllosphere > Unclassified | place... | reverse complement strand
CCCTGATGAGATTGCGCTGATTTCCTTCCCGTTCTGAATCAAAATTTTGGCGCCATCCTGCGCCAGTTGACGCCACGCAACCGTTTTCCTCGCCGCGCAGTCGTGATATTCTCTCTGCCCTTCCCACCCCGCAGCCCGTATCCGTGCTGCTGCGGTGACGTTTTACAATCACAGGAGTCAGACCCGCATGTCATCCAACGCCGCCCCGGCCCGCATTGCTATTGTTATGGGTTCCAAAAGTGACTGGGCAACCATGCAGTTTGCAGCGGAAATCCTCACCAGCCTCGACGTTCCGTTCCACTGTGAAGTGGTGTCTGCGCACCGTACCCCGGACAAACTGTTCAGCTTTGCCGAACAGGCCGCCGATAACGGCTTCCAGGTGATTATTGCGGGTGCAGGCGGCGCGGCGCATCTGCCGGGCATGCTGGCTGCGAAAACCCTGGTGCCGGTGCTGGGCGTGCCGGTGCAGAGCGCGGCGCTGAGCGGGGTCGACAGCCTGTACTCTATCGTGCAGATGCCGCGCGGCATCCCGGTCGGTACGCTGGCGATTGGCAAAGCCGGTGCGGCGAACGCCGCCCTGCTGGCTGCGCAGATCCTTGCACTGCACGATGCTGCGCTGGCGGGCCGCCTGGCAAACTGGCGCCAGACGCAGACCGATGACGTGCTGAACAACCCGGATCCGCAGGTGGAAGCATGAAGCCGGTCTGCGTATTAGGTAACGGCCAGCTGGGCCGCATGCTGCGCCAGGCCGGAGAGCCGCTGGGTATTGCGGTTTATCCGGTCGGGCTGGATGCCGAGCCGCAAGCGCTGCCGATTGCGCAGAGCGTGATCACCGCCGAGATTGAACGCTGGCCGGAAACCGCCCTGACGCGCGAGCTGGCAAGCCACAACGCGTTCGTTAACCGTGACATTTTCCCGCTGCTGGCGGACCGCTTAACCCAGAAGCAGCTGCTGGACCGCCTCGGTCTGGCGACGGCCCCCTGGCAACTGCTGTCCGCTGCCGACGAGTGGGCGCAGGTGTTCACCACCCTCGGCGAGTTGGCCATCGTTAAGCGCCGCACCGGGGGGTATGACGGCCGCGGCCAGTGGCGCCTGCGTGCGGATGAGACCGGAACGCTGCCCGCTGACTGCTACGGTGAATGCATTGTTGAGCAGGGGATTAACTTCTCCGGCGAGATGTCGCTGGTCGGTGCGCGCGGGCACGACGGTCACACCGTGTTCTACCCGCTGACGCACAACCTGCATCAGGACGGCATTCTGCGTACCAGCGTGGTGCTGCCGGACGTGGATGCAGAGCATCAGCAGCAGGCGGAGCGCATGCTGTCGGCGATCATGAATGAGCTGAACTACATTGGCGTGATGGCGATGGAGTGCTTTGTGGTGCCGGAAGGTCTGCTGATCAACGAGCTGGCCCCGCGCGTGCACAACAGCGGCCACTGGACGCAGAACGGCGCGTCTATCAGCCAGTTTGAGCTACACCTGCGGGCGATTCTTGGCCTGGCGCTGCCCACGCCAGTGGTCAGCACCCCGGCGGTCATGGTGAACCTGATCGGCACTGACCTGAACCTCGACTGGCTGAACCAGCCGCTGGTGCATCTGCACTGGTATGAGAAAGAGGTGCGCGCCGGGCGCAAGGTTGGCCACCTTAATCTGGCGGACGTCAGTCCGGCGGCGTTAAGCGCAGCGCTGAATGCGCTGGTACCGATGCTGCCGCCGGAGTACGCCAGCGGCATTGCGTGGGCGGTGGAAAAACTCGGGTAATCATCCGTCTTAAGTAGGGGAGAGGCATGCCTCTCCCTTCCGTGCTTTATTCCGCGTAATACCCTCTGAACAAGGCCTTGCCCTTCAGCAGACGAATACCCAGCCAGCCGCCGCAGATCGACAGCAGCAGCGCACCGGTTAACGGCAGCGCCCCCCACAGCACGTAATCCGGCTGCCACGGGAAGTCGAATACCTTGCGCTGCAGCCCCCACAGCGCCGCTTCCGCACCGATGGCGGCCGCCACGCCGGAAACCAGACCGAGTAGCGCAAACTCGCACCACAGCGTGCCGCGCAGCAGCCTCTTGCTGGCGCCGAGCGTGCGGTACACCACCAGCTCCTGACGGCGCTGACGCATCCCGACCTGGATCTGCGCCAGCAGCAGCAGCACGCCACAGGCCGTCACCAGCACCACCATAATCTCCAGCGCCTGGCTAACCTGCGCCAGCACCTGCCCTATCTGACGCATAATGCTGCCGATATCTAGCAGGCTGAGCGTCGGGAACTGGCGGTTGAGCTGGGCCAGCAGCGCGCTGTTATTATCAAGGCGGAAGCTGGTCAGCCAGGTCTGCGGCTGGCCGTCGAGCGCGCCCGGCGGGAAGATAAAGAAGAAGTTAGGCTTCAGGCTCTCCCAGTCGACTTTACGCATGCTGGTGATCCGGGCGCTGAACTCTTGCGTATCGCCGGTAAAAGTCAGCGTATCCCCAAGCTTCACCCCCAGCCGCCCGGCCAGCTCCTGCTCAATCGACACGTCACCGCGCTGCGGCGGCCAGCTGCCGGAGGTCAGCGGATTATGGTCCGGCAAATCTTTTAGCCAGGTGAGATTCAGCTCGCGATTCAGCGAATTATCCATTTCAGGATCGGCGGGCTGGTGGTTAATCCCGGTCAGGCGCACGCGGGCAATCGGGTAGAAGGTTTCCGGCTTCACCTGATGCTGTTCAAGGAAGGCCTGCACCTGCGGCACCTGCTGCCCGGTGATGTTCAGCAGGAAGTAGTTCGGGCTGCCCGGCGGCATCTGCTGCTGCCAGCGGTCCAGCAGATCGCCGCGCATTACCAGCAGCAGGGCCAGCAGCATAAACGACAGCGAGAACGCCGCCAGCTGGCTGAGGGTCGTCCACGGCTGGCGCAGCAGGCGGTTAACCGCCAGGCGGAAGGCCAGATTGCGCAGCGTCAGGCGGCGCAGCAGCAGCAGGCCCCCCCAGCCGATGGCACCCAGCAGCAGCGAGAGCAGCACAATGCCCGCCACCAGCGCCCACAGCAGCTTACTGCCGCCGACCAGCAGCGCCAGCAGGCCAATCACCACCAGCGCCATCAGCGGCAGGTAGATCTTCAGCGGCCAGATATCGGCGACCGCATCGCGCCGCAGCACGCGCAGCGGCTGGGTTGCCAGCAGCAGGCGATACGGGCGCAGGCCGACCAGCAGCGAAATCACAAACAGCGATCCCACCGCCCACAGCCACGGCCAGGCGCTGGCGGCAGGCAGTTCGCCGGGCAGCACCGGGCGCAGCATCTGTAGCAGCAGCGCTTCAAAGCCGAGGCCAATGGCGCTGCCGACGATCGCCGCCAGCAGCAGCACCGCCAGCCACTGGCCGACAATCAGCCGCCGCAGCGCCCCTCGATTGGCGCCCAGGGTTTTCAGCACCGCCACCAGATCGTAGCGGCTGCGGCAGTAGTGGCTCATGGCGACCGCCACGGCGGCGATGGCCAGCATCAGCGTCAGCAGCGCCGACAGCAGCAGGAACTGCTGGGCGCGCTGCATCGATTTACCCAGCGCATCCTCCGAGTTCTCCACGCTTATCCAGCGCTGTTCCGGGGTAATCCGCGACGCGATATAGCTGTCGTAGCGCGCCAGCTGCTGCGGAGTACCGGAGAATTTATAGCGCCAGGTGACGCGGCTGCCGGGCTGAATAGCACCGGTCTTCGCGACGTCGGCCAGGTTCATCAGCAGGCGGGGCGCGGTCTGGAACGGGTTAAAGCCGGCGTCCGGCTCCTGAATCACCTCGCCGGCAATGCGCAGCGTGGTATCGCCAACGTCGAGGTTATCCCCGGCTTTACGCTCGAGCAGCGCCAGCAGTCGCGGTGCGGCCAGCACCGTGCCCGCCGCCGGTTTTAACCCGGCTGGCGCAGTGCTCAGCTCACCAAACATCGGGTAGAGATCGTCAACCGCCTTCACCGAGGCCAGCTGGGGCGTATCGCCCGCGAACGTCATGGTCATAAAGGTCAGCTGGCGCCCGACCTGTAAGCCGTCGGCACGCGCCTGCGTCAGCCACTCCTCCGGCACTTCTTTGCCGCTGCGCAGCGTGCGGTCGCCGGCCATAAAGTCGCGGCTCTGCTGGCTCAGCCCTTTCTCCATGCGGTCGCTAAGCGAGCCGAGCGCCAGCACGCAGGCCACCGCCAGCGTCAGTGCCAGCCAGACAATCAGCAGCGAGGGCGACTTCCACTCGCGCCAGAACCAGCGCCAGATCATGCTTCCTCCCACAGCTTGCCGTCGCGCAGACGCAGGCGGCGGTCGCAGCGGGCGGCCAGCTGTTCATCGTGGGTGACGAGGATCAGGGTGGTGGCGAAGTCGCGGTTCATGGAAAACAGCAGGTCGGCAATACGGTCGCCGGTTTTGCGGTCGAGGTTGCCAGTCGGCTCATCGGCAAACAGCAGCGCCGGGCGGCCGTTAAACGCGCGCGCCAGCGCCACGCGCTGCTGTTCCCCGCCGGAAAGCTGCGCGGGCAGGTGCGTCATGCGCTCGCCTAACCCCAGCTGGGCCAGCAGCGCGGCGGCCTGTTCGCGGCTCTGGCGGTCGCTGTCGCCGCGCAGCAGGGCGGGTAGCTGGACGTTTTCCTGCGCGTTAAGGGTCGGCACCAGCATAAACGACTGGAACACGAAGCCGACGTTTTTCGCCCGCAGCGCCGCCCGCTGCTCTTCGTTCATCTTGTGCAGTGGCTGGCCGAGCATCAGCACTTCGCCTTCGCTGCCGTCGTCCAGCCCGGCCAGAATTCCGAGCAGCGTCGACTTGCCCGATCCCGACTCGCCGATCAGCGCGAGGGTTTCAGCCGGTTTGACAACCAGCTCAACTCCGGTAAGGATGGAAAGATGATGATCACCCTGACCGACGGACTTACTAAGACGATGAACTTCAAGAATGTTTTCCGCTGGCATTACCCTGTCCTGTTATTATTAGCCTTGATGACGCTGCGTGCGACGGCGGCAGATACGCTGCTGGTGCTGGGCGACAGTCTGAGTGCCGGTTACCGCATGTCCGCCACGGCCGCATGGCCTGCGTTACTCAATGATAAGTGGCAAAAGTCGCCGTTGATTGTTAACGGTAGCATAAGTGGCGATACCGCGACGCAGGGACTGGCACGTCTGCCGGCGCTGCTGAAACAGCATCAGCCGCGCTGGGTACTGATTGAGCTGGGGGGCAACGACGGTTTACGTGGTTTCCCGCCGCAGCAGGTAGAGCAGGATCTGAACCAGATCATTAGCCAGGTAAAGGCGGCAAACGCGCAGCCGCTGCTGATGCAGGTGATGCTGCCCGCCAACTACGGCAAACGCTATACGCAATCCTTCGCCGCCATCTATCCCAAAGTGGCAAAGCAGTATTCAATCCCGCTGGTGCCGTTTTTTATGGAGCAGGTCTACCTGAAGCCGGAGTGGATGCAGGATGACGGGATCCACCCGAATCCGGCGGCGCAGCCTTTTATTGCCGAACTGATGGCAAAAGAACTGGCCCCCCTAGTTAAGCATGAGTAACCCGGCGTTGGGCGCCATAGCAGGTAAAGAAATGCAAAATTACATCCTTAAATTTATTAGTCATTAATAATCAAATAGTTAATGGGTACTAGGAAAAATTTGGCGGCAAAGTGGCGACACAAAATCACAGCTTATAGATGTTGAGCTTTTGGGTTAGGGTGGTTATTCTCCTCAGAGAATTGTAAATTTTTCTCTATCGGCTAAATGTCAGACTTTTTACTAATCAAATTGGGCCATGTGAAACCTAAGCCCATTTTTTACAGTTGGCTTCCACTTTCGTCCGCTGCATTAAAGCAATAATTTAATATGGAGTATCTATGGGACGGCAAATTCCACAACCAGTTATCTCGATTCTATCCGAACATATGGGCTTCACAGAAACTCACGCAACAATGAACAGCCTCTTCATGTATGCAGATGCTCCAGGCGATGCGCCAGATTTATCAAAAGTCGCCAAGGCTCAGGAATGGCTGAGAAGAATCAACAAAGAATGTGATGACCCTCTGGCAATACTTGGTCGTTTAATCGAAGGATACATGGAAACTGAACCTACGGAAGGTAGAGTATTTGGCTGGGAACCACCTTCGATCAGTTTCGCAGATAAGATGAATGATTTGCTGAGTAGATATGGGCTTCGTTATCTTACCGGTGGTCATATAAATGAGGGTGCTTCAATAACATCTGTTACTCTCAAAGAGGCTATAGCTAAACGCAATATACCTGCTGTCGAGATGGAGTTTTCTCGCGCATTAGAAAATATTCATACTGACCCTAGAGAAGCTGTTTCTGCAGCTTGCAATATCATGGAGTCCACTTTCAAAGTCTACATTAGTGACGAGCAACTACCACCACCCACCAAACAAGATCTTCAGGGGCTTTGGAAGGTAGTGCGCGAATCATTGGGATTAGATACTAAAGCTGTTGAAGATGAAGATCTAAAACGAATTTTAAGCGGGCTTTATTCTTTGACAGATGGAATTGGCGCATTAAGAACTCATGCGAGTTCTGCACATGGAGCCGGGAGAAAAATTTATAATTTAAAACCTCGGCATGCGCGACTAGCCATAAATGCAGCGCATACGTTGACTATGTTTATTTTAGAGTCTTGGGATGAGCAAAAACTAAAAGGTCCTTAGTTCTTTTTTTCAGTGAATTACATCCGGCCTAACTCTCCAAACCCGCTACCAGTATGGCTTTGCGGGTTCTTCATTGTCTCCGCAGAGATCTACTAAACGATCCGCGACCATTACATAAAACATATAAAACCCTTTTATATCTGTTGCTTATGGTTTTTAAGCGATCCTTTGATGATCCAGAAAACTGAAAAACGCTGAAATCCTTTTCAATCTTTTCAGTTTGGGTTTTTCCGCAAAGGCCCAGCGGCGGCGCGGGCTGGCGGTGTGGTTTGTAGAAATCTGAAACTGAAAAAACTTTTAGATCTAAAAACGGCAGGCGGGTGCGGTGTAGTGCCGTTTTTGTCTCCGACACGTTTATTTTGTCAGACTGTGGCGGGCTGTGCGCAACCCTGCTGCGTTAATCCTTTTTGGTTTGATACGGACGCCGCCACGCTGCCGCGCCTTGCTGTGCGCGTTCTGGTGGCTCTGGGGTATGGGTGTAAAAAAGCCCGCGCTGGGCGGGCTGGGTTTCTGGCGGAGGTCAGCCGATTACCGGCCTGTACTTTGTCTTCAGTTTATCGGCCTTGCTACCCGTCTGCGCGATGGCCGCCGCGTTCGTCGGCTGACCTGTGTCCGGGTGCGTGTGGGCTGCCGTCAGCTGCGCCAGCTGCCTGACCACATCGAGCGTATCAAGCATCAGCTGCATCACGTTGATCTGCTGACTGCCGACCCAGACAACGGGCGCAATCACCTGCTGCTGCGCGGCGGCGACGCTGCTGCGTATGCCCCCGATTTTTTCCATCAGGTCGCCCGCCACATCGCTGGTACTACCTCCCGCAATACTAGCTTTGCAGTCGCCCGATACAGTGGCCACCCGGTTACCCTGTACTGCCTGCGCATAGTCGCCCAGCGTGACACATTCAATAGCTCCGGCCAGCAGCGTGCTCTTACCCACTACGGTGGTTTTGTCCGTGGCCTTAACCGTGGTTTCCCGCGCTATCAGCGTGCGGGTTTCGTCGTCGGCCTCGATGCTGCGCGACATTGAAGACTCCGTGATCGCCTGGTCCGTTTTCCGCACCCAGTCACCGCCCTGGGTGATGCGCTGCGAAACTTCCTCCCGCTGCTGCTGTAGCTGCTCGCCCGGCTTTATGTCCGGCAGGCTGTTGCCCTGCGCCATGGTCTGCCGGACAAAGGGCTTATCCGGCCTGCCCCCGGTAAAGCCAATTTCGACCAGCGTCCCGGCTGGCGGAAACTGGAACATGCCGGAATCGTTTCCCGCCATGGGGACAGGAAGCGGCACGGCTGAATATAGCGGCGTGCTGCCGTCCGGGTTGCCGTCCGCGTCCAGGAGCTGCAAATCAACGGCGTACCGTGGCCGGAACGGATCGGCAAAATCGCCACTGCTGACCGACTCGGCAGGCGCTTCAACCCGCGCAAACTTCGGCAGATGCAGGCCGGAAGCCAGCTCCGGGTAAGCGTTCTCAATCTGGCGCTGTCCCGGCGATTTTTGTGATGCCCTGCCCGTAACCTTACTGCGCGAGGTCCATGTAATTTCCAGCTCGTCATTGTGCAGCCTGACCCGCGTCAGCCGCTGGCCGTTCAGCTCCACGCCGGGGCGGATGCTCTGCACCACCGGGATTGTCATGGCATTGCCTGCCGTTGCGTTGCTGGCAAACTCGGCCGGAACCTCCACGGGTTTTCCGGCAAACAGGGCGTGCTCTGCCGCCCCGAGCCACACATCCCCGTCCGGCAGCTGATACCACTGATAATCGGTGACGCCAAACGCCGCGCCCAGACTGGCCAGCAGCTGGAAGCCCGTCCCCGAATGGGTAAAGTGCGGGATCGGCTTATCAGCATATGAGGCGCTGGCCACGCTGACCGTCAGCCCGCTGTTTTCCGTCAGCCAGCCAGCAATCTGGCGCAGCGTAGGGTGCTGAAACGAGCATGGCCAGCTGCGATCAAAAATCCCGACCAGCTCGCGCACGAAAAGCCGCTGGTAGCCATTTTCTGCGGGCTGGCTGCGCTCAACGTAACCCGTAAACCAGCGTAATACCTTATCGGTGTAACCCACATCGAGGCGGACCACTTTCCCGGTGTAATCCTGTGCGGTTTCTGCGGTAATAAACCCCCGCCCGCAGCCGTTCAGCTCCAGCACGATATTCACATCCACCAGGTGAACCACATCACCGGACAGCCACAGCTTTTTGATTGGTTTCATCCCTACCCCAGCGAGTCGTTCACGGGTTTAAGCACCTTGCGCTCGAACCACGTCATTTTTTCATCATCTTCCGCAGCTGAGCCGCTGCCGTCTGCGGTCTGTTTTGTCGCGCTGATTTTGCCAGCGGCGCGGGCCTGCTTTTTCTCGTCCACGCTCAGGCGTTCTTTGATCGTGAACGTCACCAGCCAGGCCATTTCTTTATCCTGTCGCGGTGCGTCAATATTCCCGGTAAACGTCCCCTCTCGAAAATTCACGCTGCGGGCCTCCATGCACGCCACGCGGTAAACCTTCAGCTTTCCGGCCTTGTCGCGGGCGCTGGCCATTTCAAATATCTGCTTCAGCATGTCGCGCTCACTGAACGGCACCAGCCCGGACACGCGCAGCTCTTTTGCCTTGATGCCCTGCTCCGCCGTGGCCGTGCTTGACGTCTGGCCCGACTGGTCCTTCTCCTGAAACGCCATGGAAATCGTCACCCGAATGTTTTTCAGGAAAATTCCCTTACCATCAAGGGCGAATGTTGCTGTTGATGTCATGGATCATTCCTCCCAGTGACGTCAGGTCGTCCCCGATAAACATCATGGCCACGGTGTAGATGGCAGAAGGCTGCGGGATATTTTTTACCAGCTCGGTGGCGGCAGTGGACACATCGCCGCGTGACGTAAACACCCAGGCGGGGGCTGATTTGCCTTTCAGGTCTTCAAGCCCCGCGCTGATGCTGTCCAGTAGGCTGGCGTGCTCGGCAGCGAACTCGCCCAGCCGGGCTTTCAAACCGTCCAGGCTGGTGCCCGCGCTCGCCTCCAGCTGAGCCTTTGCGGTACGCAGGGCATTCATCGCGGCGCGGCTGGTCGGCACCGACAGCGGCAGCGAAGGCGGCAGGCTGTTCAGCCCCTTCGCGGGAAGCTGCATTTTCAACGTGTTAAGCAGTGCGGAAGATTGCGCCAGCCGCGCCACCTGCGTAAACGCCGGAGCCGGAAAAACGCTGGTTAGTAATCCAAGCGCCTGCATAAAAGCATCATGGGAATCACCGCACACCATAAACACCGTCAAGTCAGCATCGCCGCCCATGCTGGCCAGTTTTCCGGCCAGCCAGTTGACGGCGTTTACCGGGCTGAGAAACGCGCCGTTCTCTGTTTGCTGACCCAGCCCGTACACCCACGGATGCGCCGGGACAATGGAACAGGTGATCGCCGCCATATCATCAGGAAAGGCCAGCACCGCTTCACGCCACATCCGGCACCTCCGGCCATTCGATACCATCGCCTGCTGATAAATCCAGCGCCTGTAATGCCTGCATGTAAAGCATGCTGCGGGTCAGCGCGGCTTTGTCTTCTTCGCTAATCATCCCCAGCATTAGCTGCGTCTGCCACCTCATAGTCCTGGCACTGATTGCGCTTACCAGCTGATCGCGTTTTCTCTGAAAATACGCTGGCGATAGCGTGACTTTTTTCCCGTTAAACATCCAGCGCTGAAGCAGGTCCGGGCCATCTGCTGCCAGCTCCTCTGCCAGCAATTCTGGCACTTCGGAAGGTGCCAGAACCGCCACGCTCAGATCCGAAGGTATAAGGCACTGTGGATCGCGACTTAAAGCGCGGATCATTCCTTCGCCGTCATAGGCAATTTTTACATTGTTGTTAGTGATTGATGGCAGCAAAGAATACCAGTCATCACCCTTTTCATTTCGGAAAAAAAGCACCCTGTTTAAAGTTTCAGTATCAACCGATTCAAGAGAATCACGTAAAATTTCATCACATAATTCAATCGCAGACTTTATTAATTCATCGGTATTTTTAACCTCTGAGGGGCTTCCTTTAATTTCTGCGAGTCGCACAGACTTAATTGCTTCCACGCGCTCAATTTCACTGTAAACAATGTCTTCTAAAAAAGGATTTACGTCCGGTGTATACAGTGTAAACTTGCCTAATTTTTTCATTTATGGCCCCGATACCGTCGCCCACGTTCCGTTAATATTGACCTGAAGTGCAGAATATTCCCCGTAGCCGTCATCCGCACCAAAATCACCAATTGCAGTAAATACACATCCGGCAGGAGCACGAAGCGTTCCGCCTCTGCCGCCGATATAAGTCCGCCCTGATAGCCTGACTCCCTGTACTGCTGAAGACTTAACCAGGTATCGCGCATCGAGATTGGCATAGCTCGCCGGAATAACCTGGTTAGGCGCGTAGTAATTTCCGTCAGTAGCCCACCTGTGATTAATATCTAGTCCAGATGATCCACGAATATGCAGATGCCAACTGAGTGCGCCGCCTGAGACCAAAGTCCCCATCGAAAACGCCCACGAATTTCCTGTGGTGGTCGCTCGCTGCTTGATAACAGGTCGATAAGCGCTTCCTGCGGTTGATGTGTAGTCATCGTAAAAAGGGGCTTTTGTGCTGTACTGATCAGCCCACGATGAGCTTTCTTTGTAAACTCCAGTGATTGCACCAGTCATAGCACCGCCACCTGTTGACAACGCACCGACATCAGCAGCAGAGGGTTTATTAGTTGTTGTGTAAAAGTCAGACCAGTCAGATTCAAATCCAAATCCGTCTCGGCTGCTTCGATACGATATGCTTCTGTTCCTATAGTCAGCTTTAATCTGTAAGGCTCGGGTACTCCCCACTCCTGAGCAAAGATGAACAACCATCTGGGATGATCCATCCATCTGCAACAGATACAAACCGCTTTTCGCATTCCATGCTGGCGCATTTATACCGCTGCCAGACAAGCCGTCAGGAATGGCATTCACATCGCTGGCAGTGGGTTTATTGCCCGTGTGATAAAACTCGTACCAGGGATTCCAAACTTTTGAGCTTGGGTCTCCATTTTTAGTCCTGAATTTAAATTTTGAGCCGCCGCTGTATGATGCGGCCAGCTGAATATTGTAGTCGTTAGCCCCTCCCGCAAAATCAAGCAACGTCCCCGTTAATTCAGGTGAGTTAGGTGCAGTCGAATATACAAAGCTGACAGAGTTAGTAGGCAAGTCATTAGCATTTCCGACGTTACCCGCCGATGGATTCGGCAGGGCGCGCACTGAAGTAACCGCAAGCGCTTTTACATCAGAAGCTGTGATGTCAAAATCATCCGTCAGCGGGTGTCCGTTAATTTTCCGTTTGTTTGGCACCGCGTTAACAATGCGTGAATCGTCGCCCGCTGCCACCGTTCCGGCAGCGGTGCCAACATCCAGCAGCGACGCCCCTTTCAGCTTTAGCGCTTCTCGCGCTTTAGGGATGCTGTCTAAATCAGACAGATTCCTGTCTTTACGGGCGTAGGCGCTGCTTCCGGCCTGGTCAGCCAGTGAGCCTTTTGGGCGCAGGTCCGTGACGGTTCCGGCAGCGTCAATGCTGGCCACCGCAAACACGTAGTGCTGACGGCCATCCGCCACGTAATCCGCCAGGGTAGCGGCAACCTTAATCGCCGTCTCAACGCCCCAGACGCTTGTCAGCGTTCCCTTAAAACAGACGTCCAGCCAGACTTTGACGGGCTTTGTGGTCACGGTCAGGGTCTGACTGGCGGCCAGCTGCGTTCGCAGCCCGGCAACATACCCCACGCCCGGCGCGATGCTGTAACTGCTGCCCGATTTCGTCACCAGGTAGCCGTTATCAAAAAATGCCGCAGCGCCATAAATATCGACGTTCTCAACCCGCTGGCGCTCATCCACACCGCCCAGGCGGGCAGTAAAATCAATCTGCCACGTTTCGGCGGGCGTGGTGATCTGCGTCTCAGCTTGTGCGCCGCTGTACTCCATGACAAAAGAGCGTGTAAGCACGTTGCCCTGCTGCCCTGCCGCGTTTTTTACCTTCTGCTGCACCGGGGCATGAACAATCATCGCCACGGTATTGGTGGCTTTGTTAATCAGGCCAATCCAGTTAAATGCAAAGTCGCCCACGTCAGCGCCCAGCGTCACGGAATAGGCCACCGCGTTTTCATTGATAACCCCCGCCTGGCTGACGTCCTGACGATGCACAATCTGCGCGGCAGGCGGCAACCCTTCGCTGCGGTTGATTGGCGCAGCCGGATTTAGGCCCGGCACGTTGGCCAGTACGAATCCATCCAGCAGCACGGGTGCGCCGCTGACGGCCTGCCGTGCTTTCCACTGCTCAAAAGCCAGCGTGATAATGGTCTGAGACATCCCTAATCCCCCAGTGATGCGCCGAACGTGGCGCGGTTAGTGGCTGTTGCGGCCAGCGTGCTGGCGGTGTAAACGATGTATTCCCCGCCGTACCATCCGGCGCTGATCGCAATGTTATTCGCCGTAATCACTTCGAACCGGTAGCGGCGACAGGTGCGCCCGTACTGCTGGATAATCAGCATGAGTAGCTCAGGGTTTTCAGACAGCTGGCCATCCGTGACCCGGACGGTAATCACGTCCCAGTCAATGCCCGGCTGGCGCTCCTGCAGTTCGACGTAACCAATCCCCAGCCGCCTGAAAATAGCGATAAACCCGGCCACGGAACCCGCATCACGCGCATTGATAAAGGCATACGCCACGCGCCTGCGATACAGCGCCAGCCCTTCACCGTTAAACCGGGTAATGTCGCGCTGCCACGCCAGCAGCCCGAGCAGCGACTCGCTGCAGGTCAGCGGATCAAACTGGTTTAGCGGCCAGTTAACCCAGCTCCAGACCTTCTCCCAGAACCTGCGTGCCGCCCGCAGCAGCGCGGCAGGCTCGCCGCGATTCATCCACGAGGGCAACGTAATCCCGGCCAGCATTTTGTTAAAATCAGTCATGTTCAAGGCTCAGCGTCAGCGACGACAGGCGCGGCACGCTCAGCCCGCTCACGATGTCGTCCAGTGAAAATTTCAGCGAATCCACCACCGGAAAGGTTTTGTGGATCTCGCGACCAAGGTTTGAGAAAGAAAAGCGCGAATACGGCCACGTCTTCAGCACGCTGTAATTGCCGTTTTCCCGAAAGGCGCAGCGGATAAGGTTCTCAACGCCGCCCAGCAGCTCCGCCCGGCCCTCTGCCGTCATGTTGTCCGGGTTAGTGATAAACACCTTCACGGTCAGCGCGTGCTGCGTTTCCGGCATGGCCATGCACTGCATGTCGTCGCCGTGGCCGTGATGCCCCTGGGTGTTCACGTAGTCATTAACCGCATCAATAAAGGGCTGAGACGTCACGCCGCTGTCCAGCAGCAGGTAAGCGTTAGCGGTTCCCGGACCGCGCGGGGCATCGTGCAGAAAGAAAATTCTGTCAGTGCTCAGCCCCACCACTCCGGCGATCATGCTGCGGTACACCGCGTCAGTGTGATAACTGCCTACGAGGTTGAACTGATTGCGGGCGCGGTCCCTCAGCTCGTCGTCAGACTCTTCATCCGCACCCGGTGACGTCAGCCAGTCTTCGCCGTTTTCAACGCGGGCGATCCCGGCCACGGCTACGGGTAAAATCCGGTAGTAGCCCGGCGCAAGGTTCCACGCTCCGCCCGTGCCGGAAGCCGTCACCGCAATCTGCGCATCCGCCTGGCCACTCTCGATAGTCACATCGCTGATGGTCATCAGGGCGTACACCACCCCGTTAATACGCTCAGTCTGGACAACCGTTCCGGCCTTTACCGTCACCATGCTTTTTGCATCCTGCTTGATGAAGCGGATCACACCCTGCGCTGCGGTGGCGGGCTTCGGCGTGATGTTCACCGCCCACGCCAGCAGCCGCAGCATGGAACCGCTGGCGGTGGCCAGAAACATGCTGGCCATCACCGTGGTGGCCAGGGCTTTTATCAGCCACATAACGGGGGTAATCACAATCGCCGTAATCAGCCGCCAGAACGGTGACATACGCGATGTGTTGGTGATAATTCCCTCGCTCTTAACGATGGCGTCAAACTCCTGCCGAACGGCGTCAGCAGTGACCGGGACGCCGTTTTGTTTCAGCACCTCGGTAAAATCCACCTCTGGCTTATTGTTCACAGCGTCACCCCCGCGCTAATCGTTCCGAATTCGTAGGTTTGCGCGGTCACAAATAACCGCTTCGCGCTTTCTTCCTCAATAACCACCGTACCGGGAATAATTCGCTCATCACTTTCAACCAGTAATTCCAGCTGCGTGAATATGTCCGCACGCAGTATCGGGCCGCGCTCCGCTATCAGCTCCACAATCAGCCCGGACTCAATAATGGCGTGGACGATATCCTGTCCAATACTTTGCTGGTTATTACAGGTTACTGGTTCGTTACCCGTATTGAGCGTAAAATTACCGTCATTAATCAGCAGGTCGATATATAATAAATCCGCCATCAGTTCATCTCCTGCCACTCCATTAACTGCCCCGGCGACATTCCGTTCACGGCATGAATTTCGACCTTATCAATTCGCCTGCTGTTATCCGTGACGCTCTTATTGTTACTGGAAAGCGTTTTATTAATTCCGCCCTTCTCCAGATTATTCAGGCTTCCTCCCGTTGACAGCGTGTTATCAATCACCGGGGGCTGCGGGTCCGGTACGCCGCCGATTAAATCAATATCAATACCGGGGATCATATTGAGCTTTTCGATCAGCCAGTTTAATGAACTCATGGCGGTACGCTTTACCGAAGCCCAGACGTTGCCGAACACGCTCATAATGCCGCTGGCCACGTTCCCCAGCGTTTTCATAATGGAGAAATTTTGCAGCAGCGCGATAAAGCTGTTCCACCCCTCCGTGATGAATGCCCAGGCTTTTGTAAACACGCCGCCCACCCACGCCACTGCACTGGCCACCACCTGAAACGCGCCGATTTGCATGATTGCTGCGGTTACCCGGTCCCACGCGCCAGTCATGAGCAACTCCAGGCTGTTCCAGCCATCAGCAATAAACGCCCATGCCTGTTTAAACACCCCGGCCACCCACGCCACCGCGCTGGCCACCACCTGAAATGCGCTGGTATTCATGATCGCAGCTTTTATCTTGTCCCAGTGCGTGACCAGCAAATAACAACCTGCAACCAGCAGCGCAATCGCTCCGATAATCAGCAGAATAGGCCAGCTCATAAAGTTGATTGCCACGCCGGAAGTGATTGCCGCCATGCGCACGGCCAGCATCACCCCGCGCAGGGTTTTCATGATGAAGTTAAACGCCACCACCGCCTTTTGCGCCATCCACAGCGCCGCCGTATAGGAGCGAACCACGACAACCAGCAGCGCCCATACGCCCCTCAGCCCTCTGACGATAAACCCGGTAACGCCCATGACAACGTTAGCCCCTGCACCCACCGCCGCAAAACTCAGCACCGCCATCGCCGCGTAGCCCACCACGCGGGCGATATTGGGAAACATCTGCATCCAGCGTGCGAAGGTCTGCCCCATATCCGCCAGGCGGTTGAGCAGCGGATAGATAACCGGTATCAGCGTCAGGCCAATCACGCGGCGGATGGCCGTCAGGATTTCCATAAAGCGATCCCATGGCTTAACCATCTTGCTTGCCATCTCCTGCGCCCGCTTCAGCCCGTCACTGCCGCCCAGCTCGGTGATGTTGCGCTGGAGCACGTCAACATTGCCCCACAGCTGCTTGACCACCGCCGAACTGTCCCCGAAAGCCGCATCAAGCTCGGCCTGCGCCTTAAGATTCCCCTCAATGCTCTTACCGTATTTGCCCTGTAGCTTGATGAGCATTTCCGGCATCGAGAGCATCTTCCCGGCTGAGTCGCTGAAGCTCAGCCCCAGCTTTTTGGCCCCTTCCGTGGCCGTGGTCATGAACCCTTCATAAGCGCTGCTGGCTTCCGTGCCCAGCGTGCGGCGCAGCTGGCCCATGACGGCCATCTGTTCATCAATCCCGATCCCGAAGTTGGAACCCACCCCGCGCGCGCCCTCCATCAAATCCTTGATAGCGGCCATGTCCGTGCCAAAGGTGTTTTTCATGTACGCCATCTTTCCGGCCAGCTCGTCAGCAAACTGCACCTTACCAACCTGGTCCGCATAACTTTTAAAGTTGGCGAACATCTGCCCCATAAACTCAGCGGACTCTGCCGCCGTTCCGCCCACCGCTGCGGCGATGATGTTTGCCGTGCGGGTCAGCTGCGGCAGCTCCTTAGCTGTCAGTCCGGCAATCGAGGCATTGATATCCCCGGTAGACTGCACGAACTCCACCGCGCTGCGCCCGTAGGTCATGGCGAAGGTGTTCGCATCACGCTCGATGGTTTTCAGTGCGCCGCTATCGATACCCCGCGCCGCCTGTTCCTGTAGCGTGTCGTACATTTCAATCGCCGGACCCAGCGCCCCTTTTATGGCCAGACCGACACCCAGCAGGCCCGCACCACCCACGGCGATGCGCTGGAATGATGCACGGGATTTATCGGCAAATGACGTCACCGACCCCTGCGCCTGTTTTAATGGCCGGGTGATTTTGTCGATCAGCGATAAAGTAAATTCCAGTGATTTCATTCTTTGCCTTTAAATGCCAGCGCCACGCCATTAGCCACGGAAATACGCTGATATTCCCAGTGCCTATTATCCAGCCACAGCGCGGCGGCGAGACTGTCCTCACTATTATCCTCATGGGGTAAATAGTGACGCCGCAAAATAACGTATTGTTCGAGTCCGTTAGATTCTATATTACGGACCCGCTCGGTTAGTTTTTTACCGTAATTTCCAGCTCTGGCGTGTATTCTTCCAGCAGCTTACCGACAATCTGAAGCGTAGCGCCGGGGATTTCCATAAACTTCAGCAAGGCTTCTTTACTGTCTGCCTCAACGGTGCGAACCAGAAAGTTATGCGCCGGGGCAACTTTATTATTCATCGCCACTTCGTTGATGTATTTATTGTAAGTCGCCATATCAGGGTTAAAGGTGATATCCACGCCAGCGATATTCAGTACAATTGATTTAGCCATTATTAATTTTCTCTCTCAGTAAAATTTCGTCGATTAGCTGGTTATGTCGCGCCGCGCACTGGCTGTATAACTCCAGATAAATTAACAGCGCACTGGCGGCACTTTTTCCGTCATTTCCCGCGAGGCGCGGAAGCTGAAGCGGGCATTTGATTATCATGCTCTCCTGAAAGGGCACGCTCTGCCTTTTCGGTGGCGGTGTTGAACAGGCTGATATAGTCATCAGACAGACAATCGTTAGCAAAAACTGGCCGGGCCAGCTCCGCGTATATCTCTTTTGGCGGCGCATTGCGCAGTGCCTCCAGCTTGTTTTCAAGCGTGCGGGCTGACTGGCTCGCGATGGACGTTGCCGCCTCTGCCGCCCTGCTGCCCGCTTTTTCAGCAGCGCGTTCCGTCACCAGATCGATGCTGTCGCGCTGCCACTCCTTCGCCTGCCACCCCGCACCGAACGCCAGCAGCAGGGCCAGCACATAGAACAGCGTGCTGCGTGCCATCAGCGCACCCCGTTGTGCTCAAGGCTGAAGTGGTTTCCGTCAGGGTTAGACTTAAAGCGCCCGCCCCAGCTGCCCCCGATAGATTCCCAGAATTCGCCCAGCGCCCGGTAATCCTCGGTGCGGGTTTTATATTCGCCGTTAATGAACAGGTTGAAGTCCACCGCCAGGCGCTGCGTATGCAGGCTGTTGCTGATGCCCGTTCCCTTGCCTGCATTGATGCGTGCCTGCTCCGGCGTGCGGTACGCCTCGCCAAAGGTCAGGCGCATCCCGTTCTCTCCGGCAAAGTTAATCAGCTGCGCCACAAGCGCGGTAAACAGCTGCTGTTTTTCACTCAGTGTCATACTGGTTTTTTCCCCGTCAGTAACGTACTGCCCTTACGTTTAAGCCACAGCTCAATAGCCTGGTGGCCAGCGATACCCAACCCGGACCCGATACCCAGAATGGCCGTCAGCGAAAGGCCCGGTATCCACACCAGCACGGCTCCTGCCACCATTGAGGCCGCCGACCCCAGAATAATCCGCCCAATGAAAAGGCGGGGTGTAACCTGCTCAGGGCTTACCAGAAGGTTTCCCAGTGCGATCAGTGCGCCCGTAAACAGCAGCAGCAAAATCGCCATGACGCCTTTTTCTTCCTGCATTTCCCGCCCTTAACTAATCAGGTTTTCCGTGACGTCCGATTCCAGATACGGCACGCCGTTGATGTTGACGAACTTCGGATCGGTCACGAAGTATTTAATTTTGTGGGTAGTGATAGCGCCGCCCTTGGGATCGAGATCCAGAACGTTGCTCAGCACCAGCTTGCAGCCGAACGCCTCCACCTTGTTTTCTTCTGAACCGGCCTTTGCATAGAACAGAAAATCAACCGGGGAAATGCCGCGCCACGACCCCGCACGGCGGGCGATGGCAGTCAGCTGCTGTAGCGTTTTGCTGCTCACCTCCACTTCCCCCTCTGCCCCCACGTCCCCGGCCACATAACCGTCCGGCACGCCCTGCGTCTGCACGGCGGCGGTGTTGTCAGTGATGTCCAGGCTCACTTTCTCAAAGTGAACCAGCTCACCGTCCATATGCACATCAAAAGACTGACCCGATAAACGCTGTGTCATGCCTGCGCCCCCGTAGTATCAAGACTGGTATCCAGCATCAGGCTTACGGTGATCTGCTTCGGACATTCAACCGGGCGGATCACCAGATAGATGCTGACCTTTGTCGGTGACGTCCACACAATGCTCACGTCACCGTCACGCGGCGATTTCACCTCACCGGGGAACCGCACGCCGTTAATCAGGCTGGCCGTTGACATTTCGCGCAGCGGTTTCGCCATGTAAAGCTGTGCGGCGGCCATGCTCGACGGCGTGGAGTTAAGCGAACGGTCGGCAATGCGGGCAATCGCCAGCAGCCTGACGCGCCGCGCCACTTTGTCCGCGATGCGAAGGTACTCAATCGCCTGATAATCGCCCCCTTCCGCGTCCAGGGTGCGACCGTCCGCCCAGTAAAGCCCGTCATAGTCGGGATACCACATCGGCACGCTGAAGCGCTTCGCCTCCAGCGCCTGAAGCGTGGCCAAATCCAGCGCCACCCCGGTGCCGTCAGGCGGGTAATCATCCTGCCCCAAATCGGCCACCGCGCCCGTTTTCACGCGGGCGGGGCTGTCGGCAATCGTCACCGCCCGGTTACACAGGCGGCCAGCCAGTACGCCCGGCTCATTCCCCCACAGACGCGGCACCAGCTGGACGCCCGGCGCGGCAATCCCACTCTGTAAGGCGCTCAGGCGCTCCAGATAATCCGCCCAGCTTTCCTCCGCCTGCGGTCCCTGCACCGACAGGATGAACCACGCCCAGCGGCTGAACTTCGCCAGCAGCGTGGCACGCAGTGCCACGGCGTCATTAATCGGGGCTTTGTCGCTGACGTCATCCACCAGTACCACGCCCTCAACAGAAGCCACCTTCTGCGCCGCCAGCACAGCATCCACCCAGGCGCCATTCTCCGCATTGCCATCCAGCACATGCACGTAAGCCGCCCAGTTATGTCCGGCGTTGCTCATCGCAGCCTGCACGTTTCGCTTTAAAATCGTGTCTGCTGCACCCAGCAGCGCATCAAAATCACTCTGGGTATTTACCGCCAGCGTTTTACCCACGTTTGCAGCGCCGCGACCGACAAAAAGAACGCAGCGCTCAATTTCGTTCGTCTCGCCCTGCAACTGGTTAAGCTGGTTTACCGTGACGTTTGGCCACATTAAACACCTCCCCTGATATCCTGTGCGCGGACGTCCGCCCCGTAGCCGATGGCCTGAAGCTGACGCGCCAGCGCCTTGTTAAAATCATCGCTGCTCATCCCCACGAACTGACGGGCCGGCAGGTCAATAGTCCACGCTGATTTACTCGCCTTGCCGCTGAGTTTTCGGATCAGCAGCCCGGCCTGTGCGTACTTCATTGTTTCCGTAATTTCTTTCAGTGGCGGCTTGCGCCATCGCACGCCGCGCCTGACCTTATAGCCCAGCTTGCGCAGCTTTTTCGCCTGCGCCGGGCTGGCCATCCGCCCCGGATCGTTACGGGATACCGTCTTGCCCGCCCGGACCGTGGTTTTCATGCCCTCCTGGTGCGCGTAGCCCACCACCCCGGCATTCACACCGCCGTAGTTCCCGCCCCGCAGGTAGAGCCGCACGGCGTCAATCTCAGGCATTTCCCGGATGTGCAGCAGGCCCGGCAGGTTGCGCAGCATCTTCCCCCTGCGCCGGGTCTTACGGCCCTGCCACGCCGTGCCGTCCGGGGCCTGCTGGTTGCGCACGTTGCGCTTTGCGGCGGGGATAACGCCGTACTTCGCCATTCGCCAGATAAAGCGCTGGCGCTTCTTCTGCGGCAGGTCCAGCGCGGCAATCTCGCGGCGCATCTCCTTTAGCTGCGCGGCGTTTATCTCCGCACCGAACAGGCTCATTCATCCCCCGTGCTGGCTTCGCTGCCGTCAGCGCCAAATACCTGCGCCGTGAGTGCCGTCCAGATAACCGGATCTGAAAGCCGCCAGCGCTTACCATCCAGTGGGATGGGCCCTTTTTCGTCTTCCACTATCACCAGCTCTTCAGCCATCGGGACGGTCACCACCACCATGGATGTATTGTCGTCAATCACCCCGATATCCCAGTCAGGATCGGCATTGGTAATCCCTACCTGCACAAGCAAATCCCGTTCACTTCCGGCCAGCCACGCATCAAGCAGTGACATCAGCAGGCGAGGATCGCACTCCCGGTGCGGGAAACGGTCCCATGACAGCACCGCGTCATAGCGAATAATCGACTGCCGGTACTGCCCCAGCCCGTAATCTTTCGCGGCGGGGATAGTCTTCATCGCGTCGATTTCGCTGCTGAAAGAGAGCATGGCCCGCTTCGGCATGTTGCTGGTGATGAACGCCGTCAGTGAATCAATCTGGCTCATATCTTTTTCACCGTGGCCCGCTTGAGCCCCTTAATCAGACGGATCGCGATGGACGATTCCGCCAGCAGTCCGTTGCGCGTTTCATCGCTCTCCTGTCCCGGATGCGACTCGCGGCGGCCAACGGACGCAAACTCGCCCATAAGGTCCGCTTTTGCCCTGGCATACACCGCCTTTTTGTACTGGGCGCACAGCTGGTTTTGTCCTGACATCTGCACGCCTGGCACCGCCTGCGCAGTGGCAAACCCATTGCCCTGGTGTTTCTCCTGCACGCTGGCCAGATCGCCGTTGACCTCTCCGGTGGCGGCAAGTAGCGCCTCTGCCACGGTCTGCGCGTCCATATCTGCCGGGATAGCGCGTGCCCGCTGGAAATCAGCCAGGTTCATATCCGGCCAGAAACCGTTATTCGTCAGCGGTTCGTCCTGGTACTCAATCGGTTTGCCGCTAAACATTCAATTCTCCCGAAAAAAGCGGGCTGACCGGGGTCCACGGCACATTGCGTTAGCTCTGCCCTCACCCGCGCCCGCTCGGCTTGCGGTAGTCGTTATGGCTGATTGCTCAGCGAACGGATGCGGGCAGCGATGGTTTTACGCATGGTCCCCACACCCACTTTTTTGTGACGGGATTCAGCGGCGGCCAGCAGCGCGTCCGCTTTTTCCAGTAGTTCCACATCGTCGTGCGCGGTGGCGCGGGCCTCGCCCTTGCCGTCACGCAGCAGCATCAGCCCGGCAAACTTGAACCATTTGGCCGTGATTTCCTCATGCAGCCGCCAGTGCTCCGTCACCTTTTCAAAGGTGCGCGAGAAATAAGGCTCAATGCTTTCACCGCGGGCCAGCGTATCTTCTGACCAGGCCAGCACGGTATCCGCCACGAACGCCGGGAACGTGCTTTTGATGTTTTCCGGCGTGGGCTGCTCCTGACTGATTGCGATATCAGCCAGATCGAGCGCCTGCTCAAGGTCGCCCACATCGAACAGCCAGATTACGCACCAGGCAAACACCGGGTTGCGGTAGTTCTTCCCGGCATCGAGGTACTCACGCACGGTAGGCATCCAGCGCGGCAGCAGGTCGTTACGCTTCATCTCGATGCGCTCAGCAATGGTAGGCTGTGACCTCACCCGCTCCAGATCGTCATTCAGGGCCAGCAGCTGCATATGCAGGCTGGTCGCGCTGTTGATGGCTTCCTGCTTTGCCAGCTTTTGCTCCATCTCAATACGCCTGTTATGGCGCTGTGCGGGTGAAAGTCCCATTCCTTAGCCCTCGACTGGTGGCGATACATTGCCAATGGTTACGGCTTTTTCGTCAATTGCCGCATACAGCTCCGGCACTTCAACGGCGTAACCTTCATTGCGCAGGTACTTGTTTTCGTACTGCTTGCGGTCCTCAACAAACTCCGCCTTACGTTGGCGGGTGCCGCGCTGCGTATAGATATGCAGGTTACTGAGCGGCGTCACCACCATGCGCTTGCCCGGCATGAACGGCGGCACAATCGCCTTGCGGCCCGCGATTGTGCTGTCCAGCATCTGCGCGGCGATCTTCTCGGTCGGGCGGTCAGCTTTCTGGTACAGGCGGTACTGCTCAGCGGCCACCAGGTCAGCACCAACCAGCACCACCAGACGCGGGTCAGTGCGGTACTGCGCCGGGATTTTGCTGCTGATAAGGTCAGAGGCCATCGCATCCAGAGAGGCATAATCGCCACCCTCGCCCAGGGTTACGGCATCGGTGAGGATTTGCTTGCCGTCTTCAAAATCTTCCATGCGCTTATGCCAGCCGATATTGACGTCTTCACCGTTGGGGTTAGCTTCTGCGTCTGTGGTTTTGGCCACAGAGGTGCCGTTAAAGCCAATGCGCAGCTGGTCGAGCGCAAACGCCTGGTTTGAAAAGGTCTGCACCAGCTGGAAAAATTCGTTTTCGTCGCCCGCGTTGGCCCACAGCGACAGCAGATCCCAGCGCAGCGCGGCGCAGGAGTCCGTTTCAACCAGCTTGTATTGATTGCCTTCAACGCCTACGCGCCGACTAAAACGCCCGTTCTCACTGCGCCCGGTATGCAGTACAGCAGACCCCACGGACACCACCTGGCCGGACAGCTGATCGACATCAGCCACGGTGATCAGGTTAAGAAACTCCACGGACTCCAGCAGCGCCTGACGTAACGTTGTTTCCTGCGGGTCGCTCAGCGAAAAATAGCGATTGGGCTTATTAACGCCGTAACTCTCTGCAAGACCTGCTGCATAGGCGTTAATAAACTGTTCCGCTCGTTTATTTAATTTCATCAGATTCCCTCTCGCCCTGTGGCGAAAAAATCATTAATACGAACTCCGGCAATAAAAATTACAGGAATTTAAATCGCGATACTGGCTCATTCTTTTTAGTGCCATAATTGCGGCGCGGCATCGTGGTGACTTTTTTATCCAGCTTGTTAAAGTTCTTAACAATATCTGAGACGTTATCGCGCAGCACCGCAAAATCTTCGGTATCCACGACTTCTTTCACCGTATCCAGATCTTCCTGCGTGTCAGAAAGCTGGGATTCAATTGCCGCAACGCGGGTTTCCAGATTGTTTAGCGCATCAGCCAGAACCTGAAGCTGATCCGGCTCATCACCTGTAGGCTCTTCGGTATTTTCTTCAAAGTGTTTAGGCTTAATACCAAAATAGCTCTGCCAGTTAGGTTTTTTCATTTCGTTATCCTGTTCAATGCCTTTCCGGCTCACGCGGCAGGCGTAATAACCGGGGTTAGATTTCCTGCGTTTATTAAATCGCAGTCGGGTAGTTCCCACACTGGCCGGGGTATCGGTAACGGCCAGCCCTTCAAGATAGCTTCGCCCCGTGCCGCGCCAGTTGCCGTCTGGTGTCAGCTCCACTGAAAAATAAATCAGCTGGTCGCGGCTGTTTGCGTCCAGCAGATACGCATTAGGCCGCAGCTGAACATACAGCCTCACCAGCCCGTCATCACCTTCCTGCCACATTGCGCAAAGCACTTCGCCAAAATTGCCGAAATCTTTTTCATGTTCAGGCCAGATTAATGCGCCGTATAACTTCGGGTCATAGGTTTCAGCAGCATCAATAAGCCACTGCCTTTCTAATTTCCGCTTATCTACGGTATCTCCTTCTGTAGCAACACAAAGCCAGTCAGTGCGTAAATGCGACATTATTTTTCCTGATTGCTTGATGCGTTCCAACGAAATGAATTATTCACCATCACAACACCCGGCGCACCCCTTTAAATTCGTTTGCATTCGGCTAACGCCTCTTTATCGAACCCACCCGAATAACACCACCATATTTATATAAATTAACCCTGCATAATAGAGACTATGGCTAAATACAGTGATGAATTAAGAGGCGTTGCGCGTGCGCTTTATTTGCGACGACACACGCCTAAAGAAATTGCGACCGATTTAAATCTGCCGAATGCGCGGATCGTTTACTACTGGGCGGAGAAATTCGGCTGGGCCGATTTACTCAGCCACGAAAGCACAGAGGAGGCAATAGAGCGCCGCTGCCAGCTGCTGGCGCAGCGGGACGGCAAGACTGACCTTGAACTAAAGGAACTGGACCTTTTAATCGCCCACAGCACCAAGCTGCGGGCGCAGGCGAATAAGCATAAGGAGAAGCTGGCAGAGGCACGCGGGCGCGGCGGCTCCGGCTCCGGCTCGGGTTGCGGTGAAGATGAGGACGGCCAGCCGCGCAAGAAACGCCAGTATAAGAAGAACGACATCAGCGGGCTGAATCAGGACGACTTTGACGAGTGGGCCAAAGAGTATCTTTTTGGCTATCAGAAACACCTGCGCCTCAACATTGGCCAACAGGTGCGCAACATCCTCAAAAGCCGCCAAATCGGGGCTACCTGGTATTTTGCGTTTGAGGCGTTTGAGAATGCCGTACTGACGGGCGACCCGCAGATTTTTCTTTCTGCGAGTAAGGCGCAGGCGGAGGTGTTCCGCTCGTACATTGTGAACATCGCGGAGCAGTATTTTGGCATCACGCTGACGGGTAATCCTATCCGGCTGAGCAACGGTGCGGAACTGCGCTTCCTGTCCACTAACAAAAACACCGCGCAGTCCTACAGCGGGCATCTGTACTGCGATGAATATTTCTGGGTGCCGAACTTTGCACGCCTGAACGAAGTGGCCAGCGCCATGGCCACGCACGATAAATGGCGCACCACGTACTTTTCCACGCCATCGGCCAAAACCCACCAGGCCTATCCGTTCTGGACCGGGGAAGAGTGGAAGCTCGGCAGCAAAAAGCGTGCGGCGACCACCTTCCCGAAATTCAGCGAACTGCGTGACGGCGGGCGGCTGTGTCCAGATGGCCAGTGGCGTTACGTCATTACCCTTGAAGACGCGATCAAGGGCGGCTTTAACCTCGCCAGCATCGATAAACTGAGGAACCGGTATAACGCTGACACGTTCAACATGCTCTATATGTGCGTGTTCGTTGACAGCAAAAATTCGGTGTTCAAGTTCAGCGATCTGGAGGTATGCGCCGTCGATGTGTCGGCGTGGCAGGACCATGACCCGGAAGCGCTCCGCCCCTTCGGCAATCGCCCGGTGTGGGGCGGTTTTGACCCGGCCCGCTCAGGGGACCTGTCAACGTTCGTTATCGTCGCGCCACCACAGCATGACGGCGAAAAGTTCCGCGTGCTGCGGGTGTTCAACTGGCGGGGAATGAATTTCCGCTGGCAGGCAAAGCAGATCGAAAAGCTGTTTAAACACTACAACTTCACCTATCTGGGCGTTGACGTGACGGGCATCGGCTCCGGCGTATTTGACAACATCCAGCACTTTGCGCTGCGCGTGGCCGTGGCGATTCGCTATGACCGTCACACCAAGGACCAGCTGGTATTAAAAGCGGCTGACGTGGTAGGCAGCAGGCGCATTGAGTGGGACCGGGATTGGAAGGAGATCCCGGCCTCGTTTATGTCCATCCGTCACACCACGACCAGCAGCGGCAACGCCATGACGTTTGTCGCTGACCGCAGCCCGGAAACGGGACACGCGGAGGCGTTCTGGGCCATCTCGCACGCGCTCCACAATGAACCGCTCAACTACGAAAACAAGCCAAAATCCAAATGGGGGCTGAAGAAAACAGCATGACTAAAAAACAATGGCGACCTGCCAGCAAAAAGCAGAAAAGCGCCCCGGCTGAAAAGCAGCGCCACATGAGCATTATCACGTTTGATAAGCCGGAACCCGTGCTGACCACAGGAACGGACTACCGGGAAATCTGGTATGACAATGACTTTGAGCACTACACGCTGCCGATTGACCGCCTCGCCCTGGCGCAGCTGGTCAACCTCAACGGCCAGCACGGTGGCATCCTGCACGCCCGCAAAAATATGCTGCTATCCGGCTATGTCGGGGGCGGCCTGACGCATGACCAGCTGGAAGGGGCGGCAATGGATTTTTTCACCTTTGGTGACCTGGCCATTGTGAAAATCCGCAACGGCTGGGACGAGGTGATCGCGCTGGAACCCATGCCGGGGCTGTACATGCGCCGCCGCAAGGATGGCTGGTTTGTGGTCCTTCAGGACGGCGAGCCGCTGGAATACCCGCCTGAAGATGTCATTTTTATCAGGATGTACGACCCGCAGCAGCAGATTTACGGCCTGCCGGACTATATCGGCGGCGTACATTCCGCGCTGCTGAACAGTGAGGCGGTAATTTTCCGCCGCCGCTATTACCACAACGGTGCGCACACGGGCGGCATCCTGTACACGCGCGACCCGGCCATGACGGACGAAGTGGAAGAAGAGATCGGACGGCAGCTGGAGCAAAGCAAGGGGATCGGCAACTTCAGCACCATCCTGGTGAATATTCCAGGCGGTGACGCTGACGCGGTGAAGTTTATCGAGATGGGTGATATTGGCGCGAAGGATGAATTTGCGAACGTGAAGAACATCAGCGCACAGGACGTGCTCAACGCGCACCGCTTCCCGGCAGGGCTGGCGGGTATCATCCCGCAGAACGCGGCAGGACTCGGCAACCCGGAGACGGCCCGCAACACGTACCGCAAAGATGAAGTGCTGCCGATTCAGCGACGACTCGCCGCAGCGGTTAGCAACGACCCGGAAGTACCGGATCGTCTTCACCTGACATTTGCAGACGAAACAACTAACAAGGATGCAGTGTGATGAAAAAACGGCTAAAATCCAGGCACAAACACCCTGCCGGAGCCGCTAACATGCGCGTATTAAAAATTGAATGCCCTGAGTGCGGTTCTAATGCTGTTATTCGCAAGACAAACCGTAAGCATAAAGAACTTGCAGACATCTACTGTGCCTGCGCTGACGTTGAATGCGGCCATACCTTTGTGATGAATCTGACCTTTTCACACACATTAAGCCCGAGTGCAAAAAAAGGGGACATCCTTTTACAGCAAGTAATTCACTCAATGTCCCCACAGCAAAGACAGATGGCTTTAGAATTACTCCAGACACAAAGCGCCGCATAATCAAAAGCCTCCTTACTGGGGGCTTTTTGTATTAACGCCTTGTTTATGCATATCAGCGATTAACCCGGTCACAATTTCAGCAAGCCAGACCACTGCAACATCTTTATCTTCCTCGCTGTAAAGGTCGTTAACCAGCGTCCGAGTAATCAAATCAATACGTTGAAGCTGTACTGATTCCATATGAAAATCCTTCATCATTTCCCCCTAAAGCCAATAACTGTACATTCATACAGTATATTGAATACTCTGTAATATGAAACTATTTTTAAGTGTGACCTTCCAAAAAATTCCATATCCTTAGCCATAAGACATTGATTTAGCACCACCCCGGCCACATTTCGCCCGGCGTTCCCGCGCTTTCCTCACTAATTTTGCCGTTCCGGTATCGCAATTTGCCAACACCTGCATAATCCAGCCCGCTGCCGCGCATCAGGATCGCTATTTCGTCATCGCTTCCCTCAAAACCCCGACTTTTTAACTCCATCTCTAACCGTCTGCGCTCCGCGCCCGTACAGTTATTGACAGAACTCCAAGGGGCCGCGCTGCGGCCTAAAACAGCATCCTCCGCTGGCGCTTCGGACAACTTCGCAACCTTTTCCCACTTAACCAGGCGAGTGGGAACCTCGGAGCCAGCAACCTGCGGGCTATAGATACCCTGCACGCGCTGGACGTCTTCGCCGTATTCGTTGCCGCACTCCGTAATTTCATAAGCCAGGCGAATAACCAGATCGTCACGCGCAACCAGTGGGCCGCCCTGCGCCTGGGTGTATGCTGCCCAGTCCACAGCAACGTCTGCGGAAGCCAGCACAGCATCCATCCGGGGATCGTCCAGCGTCTGCCCGCGCATCCTGCGCAGCTCACGCCACACGGTGACGGGTGCGCCACCAATCTGCTGAAACTGACGTATACGCCAACGCGAAGACCACGCGGAGACCGCCTTGGCCATTTCTCTGGCGTTGCCGTCCGTCTCGCCGTCTTTCTCATTATCAAGCTCGTAACCGTCGATGTTTTTTGATATGTACTTGGCGATGTAGCCCGTGGCGCTGCCTTTAGCCGGATCGATATCTTCAGCATGGAAACGGGCTTTCATAGCCTGCGGCGTGTTCAGCTCGTCTGCGTCTTCCTCACGGGCATATTTCGCCATGATTTCAGTGGCGCGGGCTTTGTGTTCCGGCAGCATGAAAAACAACATGTGCCAGTGCGGTGTCCCGTCATGGTGAGGTTCAACCACACGGAAGCCAAACAGGTGGATCTCTTCACGCGAGAGCGCTGCGCGAATTTTTGTCCACACCTTACAAAGATACTTTTGCGTCTCTCGCGGGCTGCTGCCGTTCCACTGGGATACGAAACCGCCCCTACTGTGTACCGAGTGATAACGGGATGGCGCGGTGATGGTGTAGAACACACCCGCACAGCCCATATCGTTGGCAATATCTTCAAAACCTCGCATACGTCCCATGAGTTCACACCTCCTGATTGCCGGGTTAGCATTGCTGCGGTCAACGGTGGCCGCCATCGATATGCGGTCACCGTCGCCATTAATGAGATCAAATCGTTTGAAAAACTCGCGGTTTCGCTTCTTCTGCTCCACCCACTCGCCCAGCGTGCTTCGTGAAACATAGGCCGTAGCAGATCGCTGTACCTGCCCCACTGCGATGGCCATATGTTCCCGTTGCAGGTCGCGGCGGCGCTTCAGGCGTATACGCCACCACTCCGGGGCCATCATGCGCAGCAAACCGCTTTCAGCATGGCGGCGCTTTATGCGCCCGGTCTTCTTAACAGACTCCCAGTAAGGCGGCGTGGTGCCACACCTGATCGCCTCCTGCGCCAGATACACATAAGCATCAGCTGTGCGCTGTGCGGCTTCTTTTTTATCGGGGGCTTGTTCTGGCGCGGTTTCTTCCGTCCAGACGTTAAACGCTTCGCCTAGATAGTTGGCCACGTCATATGAGAGATCGCGGATTTGCTGGCGGTCATAGGTCGGCAGGCTGTCCAGCTGGTCTTTAAAGGGGGATGGCATCCCGTGGGTGTAGTCTTTCTGCCACTGCTGCGTGACCTTCTTCAGCCGTGGTAATACGTTCTTTCCGATAGTGTTGCGTAAAAACGTATTAGCGCGGCGGCGTCCGCTCTTGCCTGACTTCAGCAGCGTTTCGTAACGGTGGCCAAAATACCCGGCGAGAAAATCGGGCATATCATGCAGAAACTGACTGCGCCAGCTGTGATCGACTGCATCAGCGTGCCACAGCTTCAGCTCAATAATGGAGATATCACGCGGCGCACCAGGCGCGAAGACATCACGCCGAAACTTATTAACAGCGTGATAGTGCTCCGGGGCAAAATTTATTTCGTGGGTGCCACTCATGAACGGCACTGTATTCCACTGCGTTTAGATGGGCGGGGGTCATTCGGGTAACGTGTAGCGATGATTTCAGGCGCGGCCACGCGAGTGCCGGCCGATGCGCCAACGGAGCGCGCAACGTTAATTTTATGCAGATCAAAACGCCCGAAACCGTACTGGCCAGAGGTAAGCAAGCTGTCACTGTTGGAAGCAACAACGGGATAGCCCTGCATGGCCAGCGCATGAAGCCTGTTCGCAAGTGCCTGCTGCTGGTCTGTACTGAAGCCGCCAGTATGATATCCCGTAAAGCTCTCTTTCCCCTCCAGCGGGTTATAAGGTGGATCGCAATAAATCACATCACCATCGCGCACCATGGCCAGCGTCTCACTGAAATCAGCGCAGATGAACGTTGCCCGCTTAGCCTTTTCTGCAAACGCACGGATCTCGGCCTCCGGAAAATACGGGGCTTTATATTTGCCATAGGGGACGTTGAACTGGCCAGCCTGGTTATATCGCACCATGCCGTTGTAACAATGGCGGTTCAGGTAAAGAAACGTGGCGGCTTTAGCGTCAGGGCTTTGAATGTCACTGTTGAATTTCAGGCGAAAACGGTAAAACTCCTCAGCATTATTCCGCGTAGTAAAAAGGGATGACGCGAAAAAAATCACGGCATCTGGGTTTTTTACCAACCGCTGATAAAAGTTGATCAGGTCTGGATTGATATCAGCGATCAGATATTCGTCATAGTCAGTATTCATCATGACAGCGCAGGAGCCTGCGAACGGCTCAACCAGGCGTTTACCCTCCGGCAGATGCTTCTTCAATTCTTCCATCGCCCGGCCTTTGCTGCCCGGCCATTTCAGTGGTGTACGTTGTGCCATCTTCCCTACCCTCAGTCGTAATTATTTAATTCGTAGCGCTCAGCTTTCACTGCTTTCAAAACCCCGTGCAGCCATACGGCAAAGCCTGCTATACAAAGCAGGCTTATTAACGTGATGGTCAGTGCCATTGATTTACCCAGGTAGCTGACTCTTCGCGCATCAGCTCGACAATCTCCACAGCTGACAGCTGGTCGATGCTGGCGCGGGTAGCCATTTGATCAAGGCGACCTGAAAGCAGAGTGGCCATATCCTTGCGCCCTTCGGTGTGCGCGTTAGTGCAGCTCTCCTGCACCATATCGGCAGAAGGAGAGGTGTTTTTTTTGATGTCCTGACGGGTCATTTTCATGGGTTTTTCTCCGGTTCAGAGCGCAGAAATCCCCGGCCGCAATTAAGGGGCCGTGCGATTCCTGCGGGATTTATTAGTGGGTGACGTCTGGGCGTTTCAGAATGGCTTGATCAAACGGTGATGCAGCCGAACGATTAACAGCGGGAAGCTGATGTAGTTCGATAGTCAGTTTCCACCACGCGGAGATCGCCGTGGTGATAGTCCCCTGCCCCAGTAATCCGGCAATGTAATAGAGAGAGCGAATCGCGCTGATTGCCTCGACCTGCGCAATGCTGGTTTCAGCCTCACGATAAACCCGGCTCCATAGAGCAGCGCCCGCAGCCAGCCATTGCCGCTTATCGTCTAAATGTTCCGTATCATTGAACAGGAACGGGCGCAGCGAAACCTGCGGGCCAACTACCGCGCATTTAGTCAGGAAAAATTCAGCGTACTCAGCGCTGACGCCCCATACAGTGAAATCAGCCAGCAACCCGGCCTTTTCAACGGTGATGATTTTCATTGCTGCTCTCCAGCTTGATTTCTGTCATGTTCGCCAGCGGTCAGCGGCATGATGATGTGCGGTGCTATGACCATTTCCTGTCGCTGGCAGATTGGCGTTGCGTTGCAGTCAGGGCGTTCCGAAGTCCTGCGGGTGAAACTGGTGCGGGACAAACTGCCAAAACCATCGAACATATCGCGAGCCATCTGAATGCCGGTACGCAGCTGGACCATGCCCCGCGAATCAATACGGGCGTAAAGCTCGCGCCAGTTGCAACCGGAAAGGTGATGATTAAAGTTCTGCGAACCGGATAACGAGGCGGCGTGAAGCACCAACCCGCGCATTTCTGGCTTCAGCGAGTCCCAAAAATCAGCGGCCTTTGACTGCTTGCTGTTAATCTGCTGGCGGATACGCTCCAGCCATTTCTGGTTATCTGCCACGTTTGCCCCCTACTAATTCCAATAAACGAGAGAAAGCCGAACGGCGGCGGGCCTGCACTGCGGGTTTAACCCCCGGCGCTGGTTGCCAGCGTTGACCGTTAGAAAGTTCGATCCAGCCATGGCCGAAACTGGGCAGCTGCTGAGAAACACAATTTCTCTTTAGATATCTGACGAATATGAACATTAATAATTCCTTATAGTCAGTGTTAGAATCGCTACTGCGTTGGCACTAAAGTCAGCCGAAATAGCTAAAACACAAGGAGCATCAAGTGGAATCAAAAAAACCTGTTGAGGTGGTTTTCCCAAACGCAATTGAATGCCGCGTATTTGAAGATTTAAAATACGTAGGCTTAAAATTCAGCCGCCTCAAAAATGACCCACCGTTTACCGAAAATCATCAACACCCATTTCACGCACTAACAGCTGAAATGGCTGAAGATGTTATCCTTTCACTGATTGATTATTTGAATAGACTCGATGGAAAATCACGGCGTCTGAAATTAGATAATCTTTAACAATCTCTCCTTCAGAGCGATAAGTACGGCGAAAAATACACTTCCCGTTACTTAGGTATTTACGGCAGTGTGGATCTGACTTCGCGCTGCCGTTTTTGATTACAGTTTTCATAGGGCTGCCTTACATCATTCCGGGCATGGTAGCGCTGACCAGATCGACAGCTGCGGCCACCATAGGGGTGGATTGAAACCGGGATTCGACAGTGAGCATGATTAGCGACAGATTGCGGATCGCATTACTCGCCCGGTCTAAGATGGCGTTTTTACGCGCCTGGGTTAGCGGTTCATCAGATACAGCCTGGCCAGCAATCGCGCCCACATCCGCCGTGGCGTTGAGCGCGTATACAGGTACGCTGCTGTTCATGACCTCATTGATCGGCACGGACGGCAGACAGTTAAGCTGCGCCAGAACACCATCAATCAGGCGGGCATCATCGGTATAAACAACGATGGCCAGCAGGTCTTCCACGGTCAGCTTGTGCGGCTGGTCCGGGTTCAGCTTGTTGCGTAATACCTGCGGGGTCAGTCCAACGGCGCGGGCTGTTGCCTCGACGTTGTTGGCCAGCGCAAACGCTCGGCAAGCTGCATCAAAATGGGGGTGTTTAGATTCGACGTAATCAAACATGGCCGCAGTTCCCTATTGGGTACAAGATGGATCGCGCCCAACAATAATCTGGAAGCGATTGTGGCCAAGTGCCTGACGGGTCTGGCGTTCGATGTACTTCAGGTAATGGATGGCCACACGACCATTTTTGTGAGTTTTTTTATCTTGGGAAAGAATCCCCTTTTCGCACCAAGAGCGAACTGTACGAACCTTTAGCCCATGTAGCTCACCAAACTCCTTTGGCGTCACTTTCGCCTTAGGGATATAAATTGAAATCATCGTTGCCATAGGGCATATTCTCCTATTGGGTTACTGTGAGTTAACACTTCTCGTACACAAGGTCGCACTTGGGTACTAGGCAAAGATAGGATCTTGAACTGGTCATGTCAACAGATAAAATCGCAACTGAGATTAAGCTAACACCGCAAGAGGGTGGCAGGGGTGCTATAGAGCGCATCATGGAGGCATACGGGTATGGGATGCGCCAGCAGCTATCGGACCACCTTGGGATTTCGAAAAGCACACTGGCGAACAGATGGATGCGTGACACATTTCCATTTGATTGGGTAATCCTGTGCTCAATTGAGACCAAGGCTTCACTGACCTGGCTTATGACGGGCAAGGGTCCAGCCTTTGACCCTAGAGAATCTGATGTTGTAAGTGTGAATAACATCAAGTTAATTGAAGGGGCTATTCATCAGGCTAGCTATACTCTTTTTGATTTATCGTTTCTTAAACGTGAATTAAAAAAACCTATTCAGCTGATTGATGTTAATAATAGATTCATCATCGAAACCTCATTCACTGATATTACAGATGGACTATGGCTTGTAGAAATTGATGGCGCACACAGTCTTAAAAGGGTTTCGCGCCTACCCAATAAAAAAATACGGGTAAGCGATGATGGAATTACATTTGAATGCGGATATGATGACGTAAATCCAATTGGCCGCGTAGCAATGACAATTAGTTATTTATAAGGTTTAACTGTGAGTATTCGAAAGCTCAACGATGGAAAGTGGTTATGTGAATGCTACCCATCTGGACGCAAAGGAAAGCGTGTTCGCAAACAGTTTGCGACTAAAGGAGAGGCTGCAGCTTTCGAAAAACATATAATGACTGAGGCTGATAATAAACCATGGCTGGGTGAAAAGAATGATACGAGAACGCTTAGTGAACTTATAGATTTGTGGGCTAAGGTTCACGCTGTGACTTTATCAGCTGGTAGCTCAATACTCGCCCGGCTGGACATTGTGTGTGAGTCCTTGGGCGATCCGATTGCTGCCACCATTACAAGCGAAGACTTATCAGAGCACAGAATAAGAAGATTAGAGGGTAAAGTTTACAGAAAAAAATCTGGCCGTTATTTAAAACCAATGTCTATTGGTGCTATCAATATAGAATGCACTTGCCTAATTTCTCTATTTAATAGATTGAGAAAACTCAAATACATAAAGTACCCTAACCCTGTTTCAGATTTAGAGCCATTCAAAACAAAGCAAAGTGAACTCTCTTTTTTGAGGGGTGAAGAAATTACAGCGCTAATTGCAGCTTGTGAGAAATATAATAACGACGACTTAACAGCCGTAGTTAAAATATGCCTAAGCACTGGCTGTAGATGGAACGAGGCGGCTATGATGTCTGGCTCTCAACTCATACCACACAAAATTACTTTTACAAAAACCAAAAGTGGTAAAAATCGGACCGTTCCTATATCAAAAGAACTTTACGATAGCATCCCAAAAAAGCAAGGTCGGTTATTTTCTAATGTTTATAAGCGTTTCAAATCAGTAATAAAAATGGCAGGCATTGAATTACCAAAAAATCAGTTTACCCATGTATTACGACACACTTTTGCAAGCCATTTTATGATGAACGGCGGCAATATTCTTGTGCTCAAGGAAATACTGGGTCACTCTGAAATCACCATGACCATGATTTACGCTCACTTTTCACCCAATCATCTTGAAGATGCCACGACCAAAAACCCGTTAACTCAGCGTGGGGACATTCGCCCATGAATGGCGGCATAATGGCGGCATATAGTGTCAGCTCATGGTACTCAGAGGCACACTAACTTACACTAACTTATTGTTTTAATTGAAAACAGTATGTAATTCATAGGCATAGAAAGTTATGCAAAAATCGATAGTGATTACCGGGAGTTCCAGCGGTATCGGTCTGGTATCCGCCAACGATCTGCTGCGGCGCGGCTACCATGTGATTGCCGCCTGCCGTAAACCGCAGGATGTAGAGCGTATGAACCAGCTGGGTTTCAGCGGCGTGCTGCTCGACCTCGACGATGCTGCCAGCGTTGAGCGGGCCGCCGCGCAGATCCTCACGCTGTGCGGGGGCGATCTCTATGGGCTGTTTAACAACGGCGGCTTCGGGCTGTATGGCCCGCTGCAGTCGATCTCCCGCCAGCAGTTGGAGCAGCAGTTCGCCACCAATCTGTTTGGCACCCACCAGCTCACCACCCTGCTGCTGCCGGCTTTGATCAATGGCGGCAGCGGGCGCATTATTAACACCAGTTCGGTGATGGGATTGATCTCTACGCCGAAGCGCGGGGCTTACGCCGCCAGTAAGTATGCGCTGGAAGCCTGGTCCGATGCGTTACGCATGGAGCTGCACGGCAGCGGCGTGCGCGTCAGCCTGATCGAACCTGGCCCGATCCACACCCGCTTCACCGATAACGTCCATCAGTCGCAGCAGGACCAGCCGGTGAAGAACCCCGGCATTGCCGCGCGGTTCACGCTGCCGCCGGAGGCGATTCTGCCCAAGCTGCGGCACGCGCTGGAGAGCCGCCACCCGCGCCTGCGCTATCCTGTGACGCTGGTCGCACACGCGCTCAGCGCGTTACGCCGTTTACTGCCGGGCTGGATGATGGATCGGTTATTACGCCAGAATTAGCCTGCGGCCCTTGAAGCTGCGGCCTCTGCCCCCATACAGTTAGCAACATCAGTCATTAAAGAGATGAAATTCATGTCACCACAAGCCGCGATCGTCGAGATTAACGAAACCAACCTGCACCAGACGCTGGAACAGTCGATGCAGATCCCCGTTCTGTTCTACTTCTGGTCCGGCCGCAGCCAGCACTGTGAGCAGCTGACGCCGCTGCTTGACCGCCTGGCCCAGGAGTACGCCGGACAGTTCATTCTGGCGCGCCTGGATTGTGACGCCGAGCCGGCCGTAGCGCAGCAGTTTGGCCTGCGCTCGATCCCGACCGTGTACCTGTTCCAGAACGGCCAGCCGGTTGACGGCTTCCAGGGTCCGCAGCCGGAAGAAGCGGTGCGCGCCCTGCTGGAAAAAGTGCTGCCCAAAAAAGAGCAGCTGTTAGCGCAGCAGGCGATGCAGCTGATGGACGAAGGCAAGCTGATTGATGCGCTGCCGCTGCTGAAGGATGCATGGGCGCTGAGCAATCAGAATAGCGAGATCGGCTTCCTGCTGGCGGAAGTGCTGATTGGCCTCAACCGCAGTGAAGAAGCCGAAGCGGTGCTGAAAGTGGTGCCGCTGCAGGACCAGGATACCCGCTATCAGGGGCTGGTGGCGCAGATTGACCTGCTGAAGCAGGCGGCGGATACGCCGGAAATTCAGCAGCTGCAGCAGCAGATTGAAGCCGAGCCGGATAATGTCGAGCTGGCCACCCAGCTGGCCCTGCAGTTCCACCAGGTCGGGCGCAATGAAGAGGCGCTGGAGCTGCTGTTCAGCCATCTGAAGAAAGATCTCGGCGCGGCCGATGGTCAGGCGCGTAAGATGCTGCAGGAGATCCTCGCCGCGCTGGGGACCGGCGATGCGCTGGCCGCGAAATACCGCCGTCAGCTCTATTCTCTGCTGTACTAAGAGCGGGACGACCGAAAAAGAGGGTCGTCCCCTACAAATGATTCACATACCGGACGACCGAAAAACAGGGTCGTCCCCGACAAATGATTCACATACCGGACGACCGAAAAAGAGGGTCGTCCCCGACAAATGATTCACGCACCGGACGACCGAAAAACAGGGTCGTCCCCCACCGTTGCGCAAAGCATGACCCCGTAGGGGTTGACCCTCTTTTCCGGTCAACCCTCCACGGTTGGCACAGGTGCCAGACAGGGGCGGCAGGTAACGCCATCAGCCCCTACAATAATAACAATCCGGAGGTTATTTTATGTTTACTGTGATTCCCGTCATTATCGTTCTGGCACTGATCCTTGTCTGGTCCGGGATAAAAATTGTTCCGCAGGGCTACCAGTGGACCGTGGAACGTTTCGGTCGCTACACCAATACGCTGCAGCCTGGCCTGAACCTGGTGGTCCCGTTTATGGATCGCGTAGGTCGTAAAATCAATATGATGGAACAGGTGCTGGATATCCCCTCACAGGAGATCATCTCCAAAGATAACGCCAGCGTCACCATCGATGCCGTGTGCTTTATCCAGGTGGTCGACCCGGCGCGCGCCGCCTATGAGGTCAGCAACCTTGAGCTGGCGATCATCAACCTCACCATGACCAACATGCGTACCGTGCTTGGCTCGATGGAGCTGGATGAGATGCTGTCGCAGCGCGATAACATCAATACCCGCCTGCTGCATATTGTCGATGAAGCCACCAACCCGTGGGGCATCAAAATCACCCGTATTGAGATCCGCGACGTGCGCCCGCCTGCCGAACTGATTGCGTCGATGAACGCGCAGATGAAGGCCGAGCGTACCAAGCGCGCCGATATCCTCGAAGCGGAAGGGGTACGTCAGGCGGCAATCCTGCGCGCCGAAGGCGAGAAGCAGTCGCAGATCCTGAAAGCGGAAGGCGAGCGTCAGTCGGCATTCCTCGCGGCCGAAGCGCGTGAACGCGGGGCCGAAGCGGAAGGGGTACGTCAGGCGGCAATCCTGCGCGCCGAAGGCGAGAAGCAGTCGCAGATCCTGAAAGCGGAAGGCGAGCGTCAGTCGGCATTCCTCGCGGCCGAAGCGCGTGAACGCGGGGCAGAAGCGGAAGCGCAGGCCACCAAAATGGTGTCCGAGGCGATTGCCGCCGGGGATATTCAGGCGATTAACTACTTCGTGGCGCAGAAATATACCGACGCGCTGCAAAATATCGGCTCCTCCAGCAACAGCAAAGTGGTGATGATGCCGCTGGATGCCAGCAGCCTGATGGGCTCCATCGCCGGGATCGGTGAACTGCTGGGCGAAAGCAAAGCGGAGCGTAAACGTTGATGCTGCTGGATGAGCTGTTAGCCAATCCGTGGTGGCTGTGGCTGACGCTGGGCGGCCTGCTGCTGGCCGCCGAGATGCTCGGCGCCAGCGGCTATCTGTTGTGGAGCGGCGTGGCGGCGGTGCTGGTCAGCCTGCTGGTGTGGCTGGTACCGATGCCGTGGGCATGGCAGGGGCTGAGCTTCGCCGTGCTGACCATTCTCGCCGCGCTGTGGTGGTACAGCTGGCTGAAAGGCCGCGATCGCCACCAGCCCCCCTCCACCTTGAACCAGCGCGGGCAGCAGATGGTTGGCCGTCAGCTGACGCTGGATGCGCCGCTGTTCAACGGCTTCGGCCATGTGCGCATTGGGGACGGTAACTGGCGCGTGCAGGCGGAGGAAGATTTGCCTGCGGGAAGCGACATTGTGGTGGTGGCGGTGGAAGGGATCACGCTGCGCGTCGTGCGCCGCGCTGGCTAACTGCGTTGCGCGCTGTGGCAGCAGCCCGCCAGATGATCGATGATTGGGCAGTCGGCCCCGTCATCACCGGGGCAGCTGGCTGCCAGGTCTAACAGCTTCTGGCGCATTAGCTGCAGCTCGGTGATATGCGCTTCAATCTCCGCCACTTTGCTCAGCGTGCGCGCTTTGACATCGGCGCTATGGCGCTGCGGGTTGTTGAACAGGCTGACCATTTCACGGCACTCATCCAGAGTAAACCCCACCTGGCGGGCCTGGCGCAGCAGGGTCAGCTCCTCCAGCTGTTTGGCACTGTAGCTGCGATAGCCGTTTTCCGTCCGCAGCGGCGGCGTCACCAGCCCTTTCTCCTCGTAGAAACGAATCGCTTTACTGGTTAAGCCGGTTTTTTTTGCCACGTCGCTAATGTTCATTATCGCCCCCTTGACCTTCCCCTTGATGGAAGGTTTAACCTCCATAACTAATGCAAAAACAGTTCAGGGTCAAACCGGATTAACAGGAGTGATGATATGTCGCAAATAACCTTACTGGCTCTCGACGGTCTGACCTGCGGCCACTGCGTGAAGCGGGTGAAAGAGACGCTGGAAAAACGCCCGGATGTTGAACTGGCGGAAGTCAGCATTGATGCCGCGCGCATTTCCGGCGACGCCAGTGCCGATCAGCTGATCGCCACGATTGAGCAGGCGGGCTACCATGCCCGCGTGGCGCAGGACGGTTCGCACCCAAAGGCTGATCCGCTGACAGACTCAGAAACTCAGCCGGAAGCGCTGACAGCGGATGATGCCACGCTTCCGGCAGAGAGTTTTCACCTGCTGATTGATGGCATGAGCTGCGCCAGCTGCGTCAGCCGCGTGCAGCATGCGCTGCAGGAGGTGGACGGCGTTAGCCAGGCGCGGGTGAACCTGGCCGAGCGCAGCGCGCTGGTGCTGGGTTCGGCGCAGCCGCAGTCCCTGATTGACGCGGTGACGCGTGCCGGCTATGGCGCAGAAATCATCGAAGATGACGTTAAGCGGCGGGAAAAGCAGCAGCAGAGCGCGCAGGCCGCAGTGCAGCGTTTTCGCTGGCAGGCGGCGCTGGCGCTGGCGCTCGGTATTCCGCTGATGCTGTGGGGCATGGTCGGCGACAATATGATGTTGAGCGCCACCAACCGCAGCGGCTGGCTGATGGTTGGCGTAGTGACGTTGCTGGTGATGGCGATTGCCGGTGGGCACTTCTACCGCAGCGCGTGGAAAAGCCTGCGCAACCGTACGGCGACGATGGATACCCTGGTGGCGCTCGGCACCGCGGCGGCCTGGCTTTACTCCATGGCGGTCAACCTGTGGCCCGACCTGTTCCCAATGGCCGCCCGCCACCTCTACTATGAAGCCAGCGCGATGATCATCGGCCTGATTAACCTTGGGCATATGCTAGAGCAGCGCGCGCGCCAGCGCTCGTCGCAGGCGCTGGAAAAGCTGCTGGACCTGACGCCACCGACGGCGCGCGTGGTCACTGACCGGGGCGAGCAGACCCTGGCGCTCAGCGCAGTGACGCTGGGGATGACGCTGCGGGTCAACACCGGCGATCGCGTGCCGGTTGACGGCACGATTATCCAGGGCGAAGCCTGGCTGGACGAGGCCATGCTGACCGGGGAAGCTGTCCCGCAGCAGAAATCCGCAGGCGATACGCTGCATGCCGGAACGGTGATGCAGGATGGCAGCGTGCTGCTGCGGGCCGATGCGATTGGCAAAAATACCACCCTGTCGCGCATTATCCAGCTGGTGCGCCAGGCGCAGAGCAGCAAGCCGGCGATCGGCCAGCTGGCGGATAAGATCTCGGCGATCTTTGTTCCCACCGTGGTGGTGATTGCGCTGCTGAGCGCCGCCGTCTGGTATCTGTTCGGCCCCGCCCCGCAAATCGTTTACACGCTGGTGATCGCCACCACCGTACTGATCATCGCCTGCCCCTGTGCGCTCGGTCTGGCCACGCCAATGTCGATTATTGCCGGCGTCGGGCGCGCCGCCGAGTTTGGCGTGCTGGTGCGCGATGCCGATGCACTGCAACGGGCCAGCACCCTCAGCACGCTGGTGTTCGATAAAACCGGCACCCTGACCGAGGGCAAGCCGCGCGTGGTGGCGATTCAGTTGTTTAACGGGGCCGATGAGCCGTCGGTATTACGCCAGGCTGCCGCGCTGGAGCAGGGTTCCGGCCATCCGCTGGCGCAGGCAATCGTCGCGCGTGCGGGCCTTAGCTCCCTGCCGGACATTGCGCAATTTCGTACAATACCGGGCCAGGGCGTCAGCGGCATACTCGACGGCATTCCGCTGCTGTTGGGTAACCCCGCGCTGATGGCGCAGCAGCAGATTGCCACCGATAGCGTGCAGCAGCAGATGGATAAGCTGGCAGAGACGGGGGCTACTCCGGTGCTGCTGGCCGCCGACGGCCACATTGTCGCCCTGTTTGCCATCCGCGATCCGCTGCGCCAGGAGAGCGTCGGCGCGCTGCAGCGCCTGCACCAGCGCGGTTATCAGCTGGTGATGCTGACCGGGGATAACCCAATCACCGCCTCTGCCATTGCGCGCGAAGCCGGGATCGACAGGGTGATTGCGGGCGTATTACCGGCGGGTAAAGCCGCAGCGATCGCCCACCTGCAGCAGCAGGGCCAGCAGGTGGCGATGATTGGCGACGGCATCAATGATGCCCCGGCACTGGCGCAGGCCGATGTCGGCATTGCCATGGGCGGCGGCAGCGATGTGGCGATTGAAACGGCGGCGATTACCCTGATGCGCCAGGATCTGAATGCGGTGGTCGATGCGTTATCCATCGCCAAAGCGACCCTGCGTAATATGAAACAGAATCTCCTTGGGGCGTTTATCTATAACGCGGCGGGGATCCCGATCGCGGCCGGGGTGCTCTACCCGCTGACCGGCACGCTGCTCAGCCCGGTGGTGGCTGGCGCAGCAATGGCGCTCTCTTCGATTACCGTGGTCAGCAACGCCAACCGCCTGATCCGCTATCGTCCGCCGCAGCACTGAATCCTCGCGGCTGCGCTTCGTTTTGCCCTGTCCGTCAGCGAGTTATCGCGTTAGCATGGTGGCACTAAACGGATGAGGCGGGAAATGATGAGGAATCTTGTGCAGGTACTGCGGGCGCTACGCGACAGGTTCTGGCCGGTGAACTACAGCTACCCGGCGCTGGACGTCACGCTGGGCGATTGCCGGCTGCATCTGGTCGGCAGTATTCATATGGGCACGCGCAATATGCTGCCGCTGCCTGCCGTGCTGATGGCGCGTTTACGCCAGGCCGACGCATTGATAGTGGAGGCCGATATTACCGCCGGTGGCTCGCCGTTCAGCGACAGCGCAGTCTGCCCACCGCTGGCAGAGCGCCTCAGCGCTGAGCAGCTCAGCACCCTGCAACAGCGGGCGGCAGAGCTGGGGATCTCCCCGGAGCGCATCGACACGCTGCCCGCCTGGCAGGTGGCGCTGATGCTGCAGGCGCAGCAGGCTCAGCGCCTTGGGCTGCACGCCGACTGCGGCATCGACTATCAGCTGCTGCAGGCCGCGCGCGGGCTGGAAAAAAAGGTGATTGAGCTGGAGGGGCCGGAAACCCAGCTGGCACTGCTGAACTCCCTGCCGGACAACGGACTGCCGCTGCTGGAGGACACGCTGGAGCACTGGCACACCAACGCCCGCCTGCTGCAAACTATGGTCAGCTGGTGGCTGGAAGCGCCGCCGGGCAGCCTCGGCAAGCTGGAGCTGCCGAACACCTTCAGCAGCAGTCTGAACGACCTGCTGATGCATCAGCGCAATCAGCAGTGGAGCCAGCTGCTGCGCCAGCTCCCGCCGGGACGTTACGTGGTGGCGGTCGGCGCGCTGCACCTTTACGGCGAAGGCAACCTGCCCGGCCTGCTGAAAAAAGCATAAAAAAAAGGCCGATGTTGAAATCGGCCCGTCAATAACAACATTTTTATGATTTTTGTTATCGTCTCAGCCCTCGGGCTGACGCGGGCCAGATTGTCGCTCAAAGCGCAAAATTTCGCCAGTTTTTTATTCATCAGAGGTTCACTCTTTTATCATATCGCGCAAAGAAGGTGAGTGATTATGACACCCGCAGTAAAACTGCTTGAAAAACAAAAGGTCACATTTACGCTGCACCCTTACGAGCACGACAGCAGCGAAACGCATTTTGGCGATGAGGCGGTGCGCAAGCTCAATCTCAATGCGGATCAGGTGTATAAAACGCTGCTGATCGCACTAAATGGTGACAATAAGACGCTGGCCGTGGCGGTCACCCCGGTTGCCGGACAGCTGGATCTGAAAAAGGTGGCGAAAGCGCTGGGGGCGAAAAAGGTCGAAATGGCCGATCCGCAGTTTGCGCAGCGCAGCAGCGGTTATCTGCTGGGCGGCATCAGCCCGCTGGGGCAGAAAAAACGCCTGCCGACGGTTATCGACCAGCTGGCGCAGCAGTTTGCCACCATTTATGTCTCCGGCGGCCGCCGCGGGCTGGATATCGAGCTGGCCCCGCAGGATCTGGCGCAGCTGCTCGACGCCCGCTTCGCCGATATCGCCAAACGCGATTAGTCCGATCGCTGGGCAATCAGCTGATCGATCATCCAGCGCCCTGCCGGCCCCGGCGGCGCCCGGCGTGACCAGACGGCATCCACCTGAATATTCTGCGGCCAGCCCGCCACCGGCAGCTCGCGCAGCAGCTGATGACCAAACTGTTCGGTGAGCCAGCGCGGCAAAATACTCCAGCCAAAGCCCTGCTCGGCCATCTCCAGCAGCAGCAGATACGACGGTGCCAGCCACACTTTTCCGGCCGGTGCGGGCTGCTGCTCCACCCAGGTATTGAGCCGCAGCTGGCGCAGCTGTTTTAACTCCGCTTCACTGACCTGCGCCTGCTGCGCCAGCGGATGATCCTGATGCAGATAGATCGCCATCTGCGCTTCAACCTGCAAGCGCTGCACGCAGATATCCACCGGGTAGTGCTGCTGCACCCGCACCACGCCAATGTGCGCACGGCCATTTTGCAGCAGATCGATAACGTCGGCATCCTCGGCAATCATGCACTCAAACTCAATGTCCGGGTAACGCGCAGAGAGGCGCTGCAGCAGCGATTCATGATAATCGGCCTGCCAGAAATCGGAGATCGCCAGCCGCAGACAGGGTTCCACCTCCCCCGCCAGGCGCATTGCCAGCTCATCCAGCTGTGATGACGCCGCGAGGATCTCTTTCACCTGCGCCAGCGCCCGTTGGCCGTTTTCGGTCAGCACCGGGGTGCGCGCCTCGCGGTTAAACAGCGTGAAGCCAAGATCGCTTTCCAGATTGGCCACCGCCGTGCTGACGGTGGACTGGCTTTTGCGCAGCGCACGCGCCGCCGCCGAGAACGAACCGCTTTCTACAGTCTGAACGAAGGCTTCAAGAGATTCCGGGGAGTAGCGCATAGATATATCGCCTTTATCGATGGATAGTCATTTTATCTTAGCAAAAAAACGGCGGATAATGACCAACATATTCGGGCCAGGCATGCCAGGCCCCAACGGCAATTTACTAGCCCTGTTTTACTGAAAATAATGGAGTTCACTATGTCTGGTCGTTCCCTGAAAGAACGGTTCTTTCACGCCGCAGGTTTTGAGGTTCTGGCGATTGCGATTGTTTCGCCGCTGGCCGCGTGGGTGATGGATAAACCGTTATTCCAGATGGGCGCGCTGGCAATTATGTTGTCAACGGTAGCAATGGTCTGGAACATGATTTATAACGCCGGTTTTGACCGCTTGTGGCCGCGTAATAAGGTTAAGCGAGGAGTGGGATTACGCGTGCTGCACGCGCTGGGCTTCGAGGGTGGATTTATTCTTATCGGCCTGCCGATTGCAGCCTGGATGCTGGGCATTTCGCTGTGGCAGGCATTCCTGATTGAAGTGGCGTTTTTCCTGTTCTTCCTGCCTTACACCATGTTGTATAACTGGCTGTACGATAAAGTGCGCGAACGGATTTGTCGGGGCGGCCCCTCTGTTTCGGTCCGCCCGTAGGCTGACGTTTGGGTCGACCCAAAAAGCGGCCGACCCCTGGAGAAAAAAATCCATTAACGCATGACAGTATCGATTTTCGCCTGGCGCCATTTCTTCGGTGCCAGCGGCTTCTCATCCTCTACCAGCTTTGCACTCTCGGCCGGTTGCTCTCCGCCCTTTTGATAGACAATTTCTCCG
>Ga0308169_10000689_pt1 | contig 45466 bp, 43 predicted proteins | sample PhyBR1_2_FD_202139 | JGI IMG/M metagenome (GOLD analysis project Ga0308169, IMG submission 202139) | Phyllosphere microbial communities from UC Gill Tract Community Farm, Albany, California, United States - DLSLSB.R1 | ecosystem: Host-associated > Plants > Phyllosphere > Unclassified | place... | reverse complement strand
AGCGTCATCCAGCCAGCAGAACCGGACGGTCGCGGTGATGAGGCCGCCCAGCAACGTCAGCCGGGCACGGACCCATTGTAGGAGCGCGCTTGCCCGCGAAAAATGCCGGCGGCACCCAATTCGACACTGACACGCCACCAATCGCCTGCATACAGCAGGTACACCCGACACCTCTCCGGCGCCAGCACGATTTTTCGCGGGCAAGCGCGCTCCTACACCTTTCAGCATTCATCCAGCCAGCAATATTTGTAGCGTCATCCAGCCAGCAGAACCGGACGGTCGCGGTGATGAGGCCGCCCAGCAACGTCAGCCGGGCACGGACCCATTGTAGGAGCGCGCTTGCCCGCGAAAAATAGGGCAAGCACCCCATTCGCCACTGACACACCACCAATCGCCCGCATACAGCAGGTAAACCCGACACCTCTTCGGCGCCAGCACCATTTTTCGCGGGCAAGCGCGCTCCTACACCTGTCAGCATTCGCCCAGCCAGCATCATTCAGCCGCAAGAATAGAACGGTCGCGATTATAAGGACCTCCCACCAACGTCAGCCGGGCAAGGACCCACTGTAGGAGCGCGCTTGCCCGCGAAAGAGCGTGCCAGCACCCTAATTACTCAATCAGAAATCAAAGCTTCGCCGGCACTTCCTTCCACTGCCCTTGATCAAGCCCTTCAATACTCCAATCCCCAATGCGCACACGCACCAGTCGCAGCGTCGGCAGGCCGACCGCCGCCGTCATCCGACGCACCTGGCGGTTTCGTCCTTCCTTGATGACCAATTCGAGCCAGCTCGTCGGCACGCTTTTGCGGAAGCGCACCGGCGGATCACGTGGCCAAAGCTGTGGCTCGTCCAGTTGCCGGGCCTGTGCAGGCAGGGTTGGGCCGTCGTTCAGCTCGACCCCGTCACGCAGCGCTTGCAACTGCTCGTCCGTCGGCTCGCCCTCGACCTGCACCCAGTAGGTTTTGGCCAGCTTGTGTTTGGGATCGGCGATGCGCGCCTGCAACTGACCGTCGTTGGTCAGCAGCAGCAAGCCTTCGCTGTCGCGGTCCAGACGCCCTGCGGGGTAGATGCCGGGGATATCGATGAAATCCTTCAGCGTCGCCCGGCCTTCGCCACCGCTGAACTGGGTCAGCACATCGAACGGCTTGTTGAACAGCACCAGGCGAGGTTCGGCAGGCGGCGCCTTGGCAACACGCCGGGGTGCGCCCGTGCGATCAGGTGAGGGACGGCGGGATTCGGGACGTGGCTTACGGGACATGGGAAACCGGTAAAAATGACGGAAACGAAATAGACCACTAAAACAGAAAGGGCCACCTTAGTGGCCCTTTCACTGAACGCCTAGAGCCTTAACGGAACGGTGGCTCGTCGAAGCTGCGCAGCTTGCGCGAGTGCAGCGAGTTGAGCTGCGTGCGCATCAGATCCAGCGCCGCAATGCCGATCTTCAAATGCTGAGTCACGGCACGCTCATAAAACGCGTTGGCCGAACCCGGCAGTTTGATCTCGCTGTGCAACGGTTTGTCGGACACGCACAGCAGCGTCCCATACGGCACGCGCAAGCGGTAACCCTGCGCGGCGATGGTGCCGCTTTCCATGTCCACCGCCACGGCGCGAGACAGGTTGATCAACGGCCGCTCCTGCGCCCAGCGCAATTCCCAGTTGCGGTCGTCGTAGGTCAGCACGGTGCCGGTACGCAGACGCTTCTTCAGGTCCTCGCCCCGCTCACCGGTGACTTGCGCGGCTGATTCCTGCAGCGCCAACTGCACCTCGGCCAGCGCCGGAATCGGGATATTGGGCGGCAGAACGCGATCAAGAATGCCGTCGCGGCGCATGTACGCGTGGGCGAGCACATAGTCGCCGATGGTTTGCGACTGACGCAGGCCACCGCAGTGCCCGATCATCAGCCAGCAATGCGGACGCAGCACGGCGAGGTGATCAGTGATGTTCTTGGCGTTGGACGGGCCGACGCCGATGTTGACCAGCGTCACGCCATGACCGTCTTCGGCAATCAGGTGGTAAGCCGGCATTTGGTAACGGTGCCAGACCACGCTGGAGACGATGGCCTGGGCTTCGCCGTAATCCATGCTCTTGTCGACGATGACGTTGCCGGGCAGGACCATCTTCACGAAACGCGGGTCATCGCGCAGTTTTTCCAGCCCGTGAACGATGAACTGGTCAACGTAGCGGTGGTAGTTGGTCAGCAGAATCCACGGCTGGACGTGGCGCCAGTCGCTGCCGGTGTAATGCACCAGACGGCGCAGCGAGAAATCGACACGGGCGGCGTCGAACAGCGCGAGCGGCAGCGGATCGGTGTTGGCCCAGTCGTACAGGCCGTCAGCGATACCGTCGGTGGCAGCCGACAGATCCGTGCTCGGGAAGACGCGCGCCAGCGTCGCAGCCGTCACACCGGTACCGGCCAGCTCATCGCCCTGCTCAACCACGTACGGATAAGGAATATTTTGCTCGCTCACGCCCACTTCTACCGTCACGGTGAAGTCGTTCATCAACGGGACGAGCTGTTCGAGCAGGTATTTGCGGAACGCCGCCGGGTGGGTAACGGTGACGCTGTAGGTGCCAGGCAGTTGCACCTTGGCATAAGCGCGCGTGGTGAGTGGGACTTCGCCATGGCAGTGGTAAGTCAGGCGGATTTCCGGATAGCGGAACATCAGACGCTCGGCGGCATCGGGTTCAACGCGGTCTTTCAAGTAGCGCTTGAGCGCCTGGCTCAAGGCATTGGTTGCCCGTGCGTGCAGCTCGGCGAGCCGGTCGACGGCTTGTTCGGCAGTTTCTACGACGATAAAAGCTTCAGTCACGATGCATACCCTTCTGATCTTGCAAGCGCACATCTTGCCTGCAACAGATGACGAAGGCACGATCTGGCTGCGGCACGTGCGGTAATGGACGCGTTATGCCGGCGGTGAGGACCTCGCGACCAGCGCTTGCACATCGACCCCACGCGGCAAGGCGCCGTAGACCCGACCCGGCTGGTCCAGGCGGCCGGCGATGAAGCCGTCGCTGACCACCTCATTGCCTGCTTCCAGCAGCAGTTTCGCCTGGAGCGCGACGGCGATGTCTTCAGTGAGTTGCCGGGCGCGGTACTGGATATCGCTGGTGTCCTGAAACGCTGCCTTCAGTTGCTGAATATGCGCAGCCAGACGCCTGTCGCCATGACCGTCGCCGAGTTCGTCAAACAAGGCATCGAGCACACCAGGCTCTTTGGACAGCGCGCGCAAGACGTCCAGGCATTGCACGTTGCCGGAACCTTCCCACGTCGAATTGACCGGCGCTTCCCGATACAGGCGCGGCAGGATCGTGTCCTCGACATAGCCCGCTCCGCCCATGCACTCGGCCGCTTCGTTGATCATCGCTGGCGCTCGCTTGCAGATCCAGTATTTGCCCACCGCCGTCACCAGTCGTGCGAAACGGGCTTCATGGCCGTCATCCAGGCGCTCCAGCGAACGCCCCATACGCAAGGTCAGCGCCAGGGCGGCTTCGCTCTCCAGCGCCAGATCGGCGAGTACGTTTTGCATGAGCGGCTGTTCGCTGAGCACGCGACCGCCGACGCTGCGATGGGCGCAGTGGTGCGCGGCCTGGGTCAGGGCCTGACGCATGAGCGCGCTGGAGCCCGTCATGCAATCGAAGCGGGTCATCGCCACCATTTCGATAATGGTCGGTACCCCGCGGCCTTCCTCGCCGACCATCCAGGCCAAAGCACCGCGAAACTCCACTTCGCTGGACGCGTTGGACCAATTACCCAGTTTGTTCTTCAGCCGCTGAATGTAGAACTCGTTGCGGGTGTCGTCCGGGCGATGGCGCGGCAGGAGAAAGCACGTCAGGCCCTTGTCGGTCTGGGCCAGGGTGAGAAAGGCATCGCACATCGGCGCCGAGCAAAACCATTTGTGCCCGACCAGTTCATAGGCCTGGCCGGGGCCCGGCTGGCCGACCGGATACGCGCGCGTGGTGTTGGCGCGCACATCGGTGCCACCCTGCTTTTCGGTCATGGCCATGCCGATGGTGGCTCCGGCCTTGTGGGCGATGCCGACATTGCGAGCGTCGTATTGGGTGGCGAGGATCTTCGGCAACCACGTTTCGGCCAGATCAGGCTGAAGGCGCAACGCAGGCACGCTGGCGAAGGTCATCGTCAGGGGACAACCGCTGCCCGCTTCGGCCTGGGTGTGCAGGTAACTCATGGCGGCGCGGGCTACATGAGCGCCCTCACGGGGATCAGTCCAGGGCAACGAAGGAATGCCGTGTTCGATCGCCGTCTGCATCAGTTGATGGTAGGCAGGGTGGAACTCAACCAGATCGATGCGATGCCCATAACGGTCATGACTGGCGAATACGGGTTTGTTCTGATTGGCGAGGAACCCCGCTTCCATCAAAGGGCCGCCGGCCAATGCGCCGTAGGCCTCGATCCGGTCCTGCGCCCAACCCGCACCGAAGCGTTTCGACCACTCTTGCAGCGGCAGGTCGATGCGGTAAAGGTTGATGCCGTCCAGAGAAGGCGGCTGATTGGTGACCTCATGGGTCTCGGCAAATTGATGCAGGTTGATGCGCTGGTCCATGAGGCGACTCCGGTCCGGGCAGCACGCGGCGATCGTGCGGAGGCTCTAGTGAATCACGCGCCCCGCCGCAACGACAGCGCCAAACCCGACGAAATCACGGCGCTTTTGCTGCATTACCGTGCGCACATCCACTGTAGGAGCGCGCTTGCCCGCGAAGAATGGCGGCAACACCCAATGCGTCACTGACACACCACCGCTCGCCCCGCCCGTATCAGATGCAGCCGTCACCTCTCTGGCAGCAGCAAGATTTTTCGCGGGCAAGCGCGCTCCTACAACTGGAGGCATTCACCCATCCAGCGAAATAAGACTGTCGCATTCGAGGGGCCACCTGGGAGCGCAAGCCATGCACGCACCCACTGTAAGAGCGCGCTTGCCCGCGAAAAATGGCCGCAGCACCCTATTCGTCACTGACACACCAACACTCGCCCCGCCCGTATCAGATGCAGCCGACGCATCTCTGGCGGCAGCAAGATTTTTCGCGGGCAAGCGCGCTCCTACAGCTGGGGGCATTCACCCATCCAGCGAAATAAGACTGTCGCATTCGAGGGGCCACCTGGGAGCGCAAGCCATGCACGCAACCCCTGTAGGAGCGCGCTTGCCCGCGAAAACTGGCGGCAGCACCCCATTTATCACTGACACACCACCGCTCGCCCCGCCTGTATCAGATACAGCCGAGACACCTCTGGCGGCAGCACGATTTTCGCGGGCAAGCGCGCTCCTACACCCGGCAGCGTTCGCTCAGCGGTTACGTTTTAAGAGCTGGTCGGCAATCCCTGCCAAGCGATCTACACGACCGGCGCGGAATCTGCGCGTTTGATGTCCAGGCTCAAGCGGAACTGGCTGCCGTTGCCAGGCTCGGACTGATGGCTCAAGCGCCCGCCCTGCAATTCGATCAGTTGTCGGCAAATGGCCAGGCCGATGCCCAGTCCGCCGTATTCGCGGGTCGTCGAGCCGTCGACCTGGAAGAAGTTGGCATACAACGTGTCCTCATCGAGCCGACTGAAGCCTATGCCGGTGTCGATCACGTCGATCACCAGCCTTATGTGCCCGGCGGCTGCGCTTTGGCCGTTAACCCGGACCTTCACGGCCCCGGTTTTGGTGAATTTGATCGCGTTGTCCAGCAAGCACTCCAGGCACTGGCGCAGCTTCACGCCGTCGCCCTCCAGGCTGTCCGGCAACCTCTCGTCAAGCTCCACGCTCATTCCCAGCGCCTTGCCGCGCGCCAGCGGTTCAAAGCGGCTGCGAAGCTGAAACAGCAGATGGCGCAGGCTGAACGGTTCAGTGCGCACGGTGATTCGGCCCGCTTGCAGTTCGGTCAGCGTAAGGATGCCGTTAACGATGCCCATCATGTTCTGCGCCGAATCCGCAGCGGTCTGGCGATACAGCTCGATCTCGCTCTCGGCCACGTCCATCTGCATCAATTCCAGCGAGCCGATCACCCCGTTCATGGGCGTACGCAGCTCATGGGTGAGCGTGGCAAGAAATTCGTCCTTCAAGCGGTTGCTCACCGCCAACTGCTGGTTGAGGGTTTCAAGCCCATGGCGCGACTCCTCCAGGATGTGCGCTTCGCGCTCGCGCATGGCATTGATGCGGTCGGCCAGCGCCAGCGACAGCAAAGCCACCTCAATGACAGAGCCGATCTGGCTGGCGTACATCGTCCAGAAGGTGTTGGGCAAATGCCCCAGCAGCATCGTTGCGTTGACCACCCCGCCAATCAGAAACGCCGACCAGCCGAAAATAAAGTAGCGCGCCACGCGCCGGCCCTTGAACCACGCCGCCAGGCCGATCAGCAGCACAACCGGGGTGAACAGCAATACCAGTCCGGTGACCAGCCGCAGCGCGATGCCGTAATCCATGGTCAACGCAAGCGCCATGATCACCGCCGCGCAGACCATCATCAGCAGCAACGGTACGTCCAGCCAGCGGCTCAGGCTGGGCGTCTGCAGGAATTTGCGGGTGAACTGGCTGGCAAACAGGATGGCGCCGGCAATCAGAAAGGTCGTTGAGGTATTGGCCCACCATGGGTTATCCGGCCAGAAATATTCGATTCCTGCGCCGTTCACCGATACCTGATACAGGCCAAAAAAAGTGATGTAGAGGATGTAGTGCAGATAGGCGGTGTCGCGCACGCTGAGGTAGATGAACAGGTTGTAGACCAGCATCACCGCCAGCACGCCGTAAATCATGCCCAAGATGTACAGCCGCGACGGTTGCTCTTCTATATAAGCGTGGCTGGCCCACAAGTTGAGCGGCGCCTGGACCGAGCCATGGCTGGCGACGCGCAGGTAGACGGTCTTGGTCTCGTGGGCATTGAGGTTCAGATCGAACACATAATTGTTCTGCTTAATCTGCCGGCTGGAAAACGGCAGCATGTCGCCGGTCTTCCACGCCAGCGTCGGCCGGGCGTCGTCGTCGCCCAGGTACAGATCAACGTGGTCCATGGGCGGGTAAGCCATTTCCAGCAGCCAGTCGGCCGAGGCCAGCGGGTTGGCGGGACGGTAGGTCAGACGCACCTTGAGCCAGAACGCCGAACGCGAATAGCCGGCGTTGAGCGATTGCCCGGTGAGCGGCCGAAAACGTTTCAAGCCGTCTGGCGAAGAAACCTCTTGGATGGTTGCATCGCCGGTCGGGTCTTCGAACACCTGCGTCCCAGGACCCAGTGCCAAGCTGCGGGTGTTTTCATCGAAGTCGACAGCGCTTGCAAATACTGGCAGCCAGCAGAGAAGGAAGGTCAGAAACAGACGCATGCAACACCGCCCTGACACGGATGACTGCCACAAGGCACCGTGGAATCGTGGGACGGGTTCGCAGCTCTGCGAATGACCTTTGGATCTGTCGATTGGCTCAGCGGGCAACGCACTTGCAGGTACTCATTTGGCGGAACGGATCAAGCGCCACAGGATAACGACTGATAGCTCGATGACACCATCTAATTTGCCATATCAACCTTTCGTTATCCTTACCTCAGCTCAAGCATCACCCTGCAAGATGACCGGCGCACACCGAACCTGTCCCGGCTGACCCGGCCCTTGGGCTCACGCAATTTCACTGTAGGAGCCGGCTTGCTGGCGAACGCGTCGGGTCAGGCGCTACATCAGCGAAAGTTAAACAAGGTTCGCCAGCAAGCCGGCTCCTACAGGCCGTGCCCCCGACTTTTCAGCGCTGCAAGATGGCCGGCGCACACAGTGACCTCTTCCCGGCTAAAGCCGGTCCAACTATAACCAGCACATCCATCCACGCGACCTCGCTGCCGGTCCCACCGGCAAAAACTTTAGTGGTAAGCTCGCGCACCATGAATATCTATAGCTCCCGCCCCGTTGTCCTCTGTCTCTCCGGCCACGACCCCAGTGGCGGCGCCGGCTTGCAGGCAGATATTGAAGCCCTGCTCGCTCAGGGCTGTCACGCTGCTCCCACAGTGACCGCCCTGACCGTTCAAGACACCGTGAATGTCACTGACTTCCGTGTGCTGGACCGTGAATGGGTGTTGGCGCAGGCCAATGCCGTGCTCAACGACTCCACCGTTGCGGCGGTGAAGCTGGGCATGCTGGGTTCGCTGGAGATGGTCGACACCGTCGTCGAACTGCTCGCGGCCCATCCGCACTTGCCGATGGTCTGCGATCCGGTATTGCGCGCCGGTGGCGGCGGTCGACTGGGCAAGGATGAAGTGGGCTACGCGATGCGCGAGCGCCTGCTGCCTCTGGCAACCATCGCCACACCGAACCTGCCCGAGGCGCGCATTCTCGCGGAGCTGCCCGAGGGTACGGCGGATGAATGCGCCGAGAAGCTATTGCCGTTTTGCGAGCATTTGCTGATCACCGGTGGCCATGGCGATGAGCACGAGGTGCATAACCGGCTCTACATCCGCGGCGGTCAGTCGCGCACCTTTACCTGTCAGCGTCTGCCGGGCAGCTACCACGGTTCCGGCTGCACGCTGGCCAGTGCGCTGGCGGGACGACTGGCCCACGGTCATGACCTGATCGGTGCTGTGCAACTGGCGCTGGATTACACTTGGCGCACCCTGCGCGACGCCGAACAGCTGGGTCGAGGGCAATTTGTTCCCCGTCGCCTGCCGCTGGATTTCTGCTCGTAACGCCACGAATAAGAGGCACCCTTGATGAGACTACGTGGCTTGTATGCCGTGACCGACAGCCAGCTGTTGGCCGGCAAATTCCTGTCTTACGTCGAAGCTGCCCTGGATGGCGGTGTGACTCTGCTGCAGTACCGCGACAAATCCGGTGACGAGACCCGCCGTCTGCGCGAGGCCTCGGCGCTGCTCAAACTCTGCGAGCGCTATAAAACCCGCCTGATCATCAATGACGACGCCGAAGTGGCCGCACGCCTGGGCGTCGGCGTACACCTGGGGCAAACCGACGGATCGCTACCGGACGCCCGCGCCCTGCTGGGTCACAAGGCCGTTGTGGGTGCGACCTGCCACGCGCAGCTTGAGCTGGCCGACAAGGCCAGGGCGGATGGCGCCACGTATGTAGCCTTCGGCCGCTTCTTCAATTCCCAAACCAAACCCGGCGCGCCCACGTGCAGCCTCGACCTGCTCAGCCAGGCCCGCAAGCGCATCAAATTGCCGATCGCGGTGATCGGCGGGATTACGCTGGAAAACGCCGCCCCACTCGTCGCCCACGGCGCCGATTTGCTCGCCGTCGTGCATGGGCTGTTTGGGGCCGAGTCGACCCAGGAAGTCACCCGCCGCGCCCGCGCTTTCAACGATTTGTTCAAGCCCGCCTGATTCTGCTTCAGGCCGGTTGCGCACTCACTCATTCCGATTCAAACAGAGACCTCATTATGTCCCGCTCCGAAACGCTATTCGCCAACGCCCAGAAACACATCCCCGGCGGCGTCAATTCTCCGGTCCGCGCTTTCAAAAGCGTCGGCGGCACGCCCCTGTTCTTCAAGCACGCCGTCGGCGCCTACGTCACTGACGAAGACGACAAACGCTACGTCGACTACGTCGGCTCGTGGGGCCCGATGATTCTGGGCCACAGCCACCCGGACGTATTGGATGCCGTGCGCAAGCAACTGGAGCACGGTCTGTCGTATGGCGCCCCGACCGAGATGGAAACCGAGATGGCCGACCTGGTCTGCTCGATCGTGCCGTCGATGGAGATGGTCCGCATGGTCAGTTCCGGTACCGAAGCCACCATGAGCGCGATCCGTCTGGCGCGCGGCTTTACCGGTCGCGACAGCATCATCAAGTTCGAGGGCTGCTATCACGGGCACTCTGACAGCTTGCTGGTAAAGGCCGGTTCGGGCGCGCTGACCCTGGGTGTGCCGAGTTCGCCGGGTGTTCCGGCAGCGTTCGCCAAGCACACGCTGACCCTGCCGTTCAACGACATCGAGGCGGTCAAGACCATGCTCGCCGACGTCGGTCAGGAGGTGGCGTGCATTATCGTTGAGCCGGTTGCGGGCAACATGAACTGTGTACCGCCCGCGCCGGGCTTTCTGCAGGGCTTGCGCGAAGCGTGTGACGAACATGGCGTGGTGCTGATTTTCGACGAAGTCATGACGGGCTTCCGCGTTGCCCTTGGCGGTGCGCAGGCTTACTACGGCGTAACGCCAGACCTGAGCACCTTCGGCAAGATCATCGGCGGCGGCATGCCGGTCGGTTGCTTCGGCGGCAAGCGCGAAATCATGTCGCACATCGCGCCGCTGGGTCCTGTGTATCAGGCCGGTACGCTGTCGGGTAACCCGTTGGCGATGGCGGCGGGTCTGACCACGCTGCGCCTGATCAGCCGTCCGGGTTTCCACGACGAACTGAGCGCTTTCACCACGCGCCTGCTCGAAGGCCTGCAACAGCGGGCCGACGCAGCTGGCATCCCGTTCGTGACCACCCAGGCGGGCGGCATGTTCGGCTTGTACTTCAGCGATGCCAAAGAGATCGTGACTTTCCAGGACGTGATGACCAGCGACGCCAGCCGCTTCAAGCAGTTCTTCCACCTCATGCTGGAAGGCGGCGTGTACCTGGCGCCAAGCGCATTTGAAGCCGGTTTCACCTCGATTGCCCACGGCGATGCCGAGCTGCAATTGACGCTGGATGCTGCCGAGAAAGCGTTCGCCCAACTGAAATAACGCAGACCGGGCGGAACGGATGCCGCCCGGGCACTCATGGCTAACCTCCCTGAAAGCAGGCCGATGAAGCCCGCGCAGCAGAAAATCAGTAAAGACTTTGTAAGGTGGCCCCCGCTTATTTCATAATGCGCAGCCAGCACATCTCGCTGGACGGGCATGCCCGCACCTTTTTCAGAGGTAAATCGACTTCCATGAACCGCACCGGCCGCACCCTTGCATTGGGCTGCCTGTTGCTTCTTCATCCCCTGCTGGCAAATGCAGGTGGCAACTCGTTGTTGATCCCAGCGGTGGGTCGTTGCACCCTCAATACCCAGCCAGACAACCTGCCAGCAGCGTTGTCGGCCTGCCAGCAGGCGGCTCAGGGCGGGGATGCGCAGGCGCAATACGAGTTGGGGGAGTTTTACTACGAGGGTAAAAACGCGCCGCGCGATTTGCCCCAGGCCCTCAATTATTTCGAACAGGCTTCGTTGCAAGGGCACGCCCAGGCGCAGTATCAGCTCGGCTTGATGTTTTTCCGGGGCGAAGGCGTGCAGGCCAATAACATTCAGGCGTACATCGTGCTGAAGATGGCGGCGGTCAACGGTTCGGAAGATGCGCTGGATCAAGCAGACGAAGTGTCTGCGCAAATGAAGCGCGAAGACCTGGACGTCGCTACGCAGGTGCTGGGGCAGATCTTCCGCAAATACCTGCTGGAGTTGCAAACCGCTGAAGGACGCACGCCATTTGCGCCCTTCCCTGCCGACAGCGCCACCAAGCCCTGAGCGCAATCAGTCGTCTGAAGCCGGTTACTTGTCCGGCATCGGCATCGGGAACGGCATGACGTTACCGGTGTGACGCGCTTCGCTGATTTTCGCTGTGCCCATCCGCTCCACCTCATCGATGCGCACAATCGAGTGCATCGGGACAAAGCTGCGCACCACGCCATCAAATTGAGCTTTGAGCTTCTCTTCGCTGGGGTCGACTACCACGGTGGTGCGCTCGCCGAAGACGAATTCTTCCACTTCCAGAAAACCCCACAGATCACTTTGATAGATCTGTTTGGCGTACATTTCGAACACCTGTCCCTGGTTGAGAAAAATCACCTTGTAGATTGGAGCTTCGCGTTTGGTCATAACAGGCAGGCAGTGATCAGCGTTTTGAAAAGGGCGCGAACTATAGCATGCCGCTCGTTAGACGACGCTAGGAACCCGGGGCCCGCATCCCTATAATGCGCGGTTCTTTGAATCACCTGATGAACCCGCATGGCCAAGAAGCTTTACATCGAAACCCACGGTTGCCAGATGAACGAGTACGACAGCTCGCGCATGGTCGATCTGCTGGGCGAACATCAAGCACTGGAAGTTACCGCACGGGCAGAAGACGCCGACGTCATCCTGCTCAACACCTGCTCGATCCGTGAGCGGGCGCAGGACCGCGTGTACTCCCAGCTTGGCCGCTGGCGTGAACTCAAGCTGGCGAACCCCGAGATGGTCATTGCCGTCGGGGGCTGCGTGGCGAGCCAGGAAGGCGCGGCCATCCGCGATCGCGCGCCCTACGTTGACGTAGTCTTCGGTCCGCAGACCCTTCACCGCCTCCCGGAAATGATCGACGCGGCACGCATCACGCGCCTGCCGCAGGTCGATGTGTCGTTCCCGGAAATCGAAAAATTCGACCACCTGCCCGAGCCCCGCGTCGATGGCCCGACTGCGTATGTGTCGGTCATGGAAGGCTGCAGCAAGTACTGCACCTTCTGCGTGGTGCCTTACACCCGCGGCGAAGAAGTCAGCCGGCCGTTCGACGACGTCATCAGCGAGGTTTTCCACCTGGCCGAAAACGGCGTGCGCGAAGTGACCCTGCTGGGCCAGAACGTCAACGGCTACCGCGGCACCACCCACGACGGTCGTGTGGCAGACCTTGCCGAACTCATCCGCGTGGTCGCAGCCATCGACGGTATCGATCGTATTCGCTACACCACCTCGCACCCGCTGGAGTTCTCCGACAGCCTTATTCAGGCTCACGCCGACGTGCCGGAGTTGGTCAAGCACCTGCACCTGCCCGTGCAGTCTGGCTCCGACCGAATTCTGGCAGCGATGAAACGCAACCACACCGTCCTTGAATACAAGTCGCGTCTGCGCAAGCTGCGCGCAGCGGTGCCGGATATCTGCATCAGCTCCGACTTCATCGTCGGCTTCCCGGGCGAAACCGAGAAGGATCACCTGCAGACCATGAAGCTGGTGGAAGACGTCGGCATGGATTTCTCCTACTCCTTCGTTTACAGCGCGCGCCCGGGCACCCCGGCTGCAGACCTGCCTGACGACACCCCGGAAGAGGTGAAGAAAGAACGCCTCAAGCAGTTGCAGGACCTGATCAATCGGCAAGGCCTGGAGATCAGCCGCAGGATGGCCGGCACCGTGCAGCGGATTCTGGTCACCGACTATTCGAAAAAGGACCCGGGCGAATTGCAGGGCCGCACCGAGAACAACCGCATCGTCAACTTCCGTTGCGATAACCCCCGGTTGATTGGCCAGTTTGCTGACGTGTACATCGACAGCGCCCAACCTCACTCGCTCCGCGGGTCGTTGTTGCAATAGACGAATACGCCCCCATGTAGACGTCACGCATGAATCCTGCAGGCAGCGCCGGGTATCAGGCCATGCGAGAAGGCAGCCATACGTCGGCTGCCCCGGCGTGCGACCAAGCTCGCAGCCCTGGCCAACTGTCTGTTACAGGGTGCCCTCCAGCGTCCCCGAACCGCTCATTTACCCGTTAGTAAGTGAGCCCTTTCAGACGTTGCCTGCAGGGGTTATCCTTCACGTCACTTCACATTGCCGTCGGGCGGCCCAAAACCACTTTGAACGCACCTATCGAACCACATCGCTTCAGCCTTGAACCTATCGAGGCCCATCGCTTCGCCAATCTGTGCGGGCAATTCGACGAGCATCTTCGCTTGATCGAACAGCGCCTGGACATCGAGATCCGCAATCGCGGAGCCCAGTTCGAGATCATTGGCGATCGCAAAAAATCCATTTCGGCAGAGAACCTGTTGCGCCGGCTGTATCGGGAAACGAAAGCGACCGAGCTGTCACCGGACATGGTCCATCTGTTCCTGCAGGAATCCGGCGTCGAAGAGCTGGACAACCATCCTGCGGCCGAGGTCGGCGTGGCCTTGCGTACAAAAAAAGGCATGATTCGCCCGCGCGGCTTGAATCAGCAACGGTACGTGAAGGAAATCCTCGCCAACGATATCAACTTCGGCATCGGCCCGGCCGGTACCGGCAAGACGTATCTGGCCGTCGCCGCTGCAGTGGATGCGCTCGAGCGCGAAACCATTCGCCGCATCCTGCTGGTGCGTCCTGCCGTTGAAGCGGGCGAAAAACTCGGCTTCCTGCCCGGCGACCTGTCGCAGAAGATCGACCCCTACCTGCGCCCGCTTTACGACGCGCTGTACGAGATGCTCGGCTTTGAATACGTTGCCAAGCTGATCGAGAAACAGGTCATCGAGGTTGCGCCGCTGGCCTACATGCGCGGTCGCACGCTGAACAACAGCTTCATCATTCTCGACGAGAGCCAGAACACCACCGTCGAGCAGATGAAGATGTTCCTGACGCGGATCGGCTTCGGCTCCACGGCAGTGATCACCGGTGACATCACCCAGATCGACCTGCCACGCGGCACCAAGTCCGGCCTGAACCACGTCATTGAAGTGCTCAAGGAAGTGCCGGGTATCAGTTTCACCCACTTCAAGCCCAAGGACGTCGTTCGCCACCCGCTGGTGCAGCGCATTGTCGAGGCTTACGAGCGCTACGAAGAACGCACCGATCATCCGACCACCGCTCAGGACTCCCGGGAACCACGCCGCGATGCTTGAGCTGGATCTGCAAGTCGCGAGTCAGGCAAGCGCTCCGAGCGAAGCCCAGTTCCGCCTCTGGTGTGAAATGGGCCTGCGCCAGCGTTCTGCTGATTCCGAGATAACCATTCGCCTCGTCGATGAAGCCGAAGGCCGGGAGCTCAATCACACTTGGCGGCACAAGGATTACGCCACCAACGTGTTGTCGTTTCCCGCTGACGTCCCTGACGAGCTACTGGACATCCCGCTGCTGGGTGATCTGGTCATCTGCGTTCCCGTTGTCGCGCGTGAAGCCGCCGAGCAAGGTAAATCGCCGGACGCCCACTGGGCGCATCTGGTGATTCACGGCTGTCTTCATTTGCTGGGCTACGATCACATCGACGATGAAGAAGCCGACGAGATGGAAGCGCTGGAACGAGAGTTGCTTGCAGAGCTTGGCTATCCGGACCCCTACGCCGACGATGACGTTGGCGACACCCCTCTTTTAGAAACATCAGCCAAGGACCACGAGTAAGGGCTATGAGCGAAGACCGATCGAGCAACGGGCAAAAGTCATGGTTGGGCAAACTGACCCAGGCATTTGCCCATGAGCCGAAAAACCGCCAGGAGCTGCTGGAGCTGCTGCGCGAAGCCCACCAGAACAAACTGCTGGACAGTGAAGCGCTGGCCATCGTCGAAGGCGCCATTCAGGTCGCCGACCTGCAGGTGCGCGACATCATGGTGCCGCGCTCGCAGATGATCAGCATCAAGGCCAGCCAGACGCCCCGCGAGTTCCTACCTGCGGTGATCGATTCCGCGCACTCTCGCTATCCGGTCATCGGTGAAAGCCACGATGACGTGCTTGGTGTCCTGCTGGCCAAAGACCTGCTACCGCTGATTCTGAAGGAAGACGGCGGCAGCGGCGACGTCAAGAGCCTGCTGCGTCCGGCGACTTTCGTCCCGGAATCCAAGCGTCTGAACGTGCTGCTGCGGGAATTCCGTGCCAATCATAATCACATGGCTATCGTCATCGACGAGTATGGCGGCGTCGCCGGCCTGGTGACCATTGAAGACGTGCTTGAGCAAATCGTCGGCGACATCGAAGACGAGCATGACGTCGAGGAAGACAGCTATATCAAGCCGCTGCCAAGCGGTGACTTCCTGGTCAAGGCACTGACACCCATCGAGAGCTTCAACGAGTTCTTTGACAGCGGCTTCTCCGACGACGAGTTCGATACCGTTGGCGGGCTGGTGATGAACGCGTTCGGGCATTTGCCCAAGCGTAACGAGATCACCGAAATCGGCGCGTACCGTTTTCGCATCCTGAATGCCGACAGCCGTCGTATTCACCTGCTGCGCCTGAGCCCGATCAACCGCTCGTAGGGCCTTTACCCGTTTTAAGGAATGTAAATGCGCTGGATCACCCGCCCCGGCTGGCCCGGTAACCTGCTGGCCATGGTGGCCGGCGCGTTGATTACCCTGGCCCTGGCACCCTTCGATATCTGGCCGCTGGCGATTGTCGCGCTGGTGCTTTTCTACCTCGGGCTACGCGACCTCACACCACGCCAGGCCCTGTGGCGTGGCTGGTCATACGGGTTCGGCCTGTTCGGCGGCGGCACCAGCTGGATTTACGTCAGCATTCACACCTACGGCGAGGCGCCTGTCTGGCTGGCAGTGTTCCTGATGGTGCTGTTCTGCGCTTCGGTGGCGTTCTTTTTTGCCTTGCCGGCGTGGATCTGGGCCCGGTGGATCCGCCGCAACGAAGCCCCTCTGGCCGATGCACTGGCGTTCGCTGCGTTGTGGTTCGGTCAGGAGATGTTCCGTGGCTGGTTCCTCACGGGGTTCCCTTGGCTCTATTCCGGCTACAGCCAGTTGGACGGGCCTCTCAAAGGACTCGCGCCCATGGGCGGCATGTGGCTGATTTCCTTCGCGCTCGCGCTGACCGCCGCATTGCTGTGCAACCTGCCTCGCCTGCGCACACGCCGGCCTTTAATGGCGGCTGGCATTGTGCTGCTGCTCGCACCATGGGTTGTGGGACTGGCGCTGAAAAATCACGCCTGGACCGAGCCTTCCGGCAAGCCGTTGAGCGTTGCGGCCATGCAGGGCAACGTCGAGCAAAGCATGAAGTGGGATCCGGCGGCGCTGAATGCGCAACTTGCGCTGTACCGGGACATGACGTTTACCTCGAAGCGGGCTGATCTGATCGTCTGGCCGGAAACGGCGGTGCCGGTGCTGAAGGAGTCGGTTGAGGGGTATCTGTCGGTGATGGGCAAGTTCGCGGCTGATCGTGACTCGGCGCTTATCACCGGCGTGCCGTTGCGGGAAAAGGGCACTCACGGGGAATTCCGTTACTACAACGCGATTACCGTAACAGGCGAAGGCGACGGCACTTACCTGAAACAGAAGCTGGTGCCGTTTGGCGAATACGTTCCGCTGCAGGACCTTTTGCGCGGATTGATCACATTCTTCAACCTGCCGATGTCCGACTTCGCGCGCGGCCCTTCCGGGCAGGCGTTGTTGCAGGCGAAGGGTTATGAGATCGCGCCGTACATCTGCTACGAAGTGGTCTATCCCGAATTTGCAGCAGGGCTCGCCGCGCAAAGCGACCTGTTGCTGACGGTGAGCAACGACACCTGGTTTGGCACCTCTATCGGCCCGCTGCAGCACTTGCAGATGGCGCAGATGCGCGCGCTGGAAGCCGGCCGCTGGATGATCCGCGCCACCAACAACGGCGTCAGCGCGCTGATCGACCCGTTTGGCGAGATCACCACGACGGTGCCGCAGTTCGAGCGCGCCGTGATGTATGGCGAAGTCACCCCGATGCAAAACCTGACGCCCTACCTGCACTGGCGCTCATGGCCACTGATCATCCTGTCGCTGCTGCTCGTAGGCTGGGCATTTTTTGCCGGCAGGATTGCGAAGGCGGTGTGACACCGAACGTTGATGCGACCTGGCGGTTTCCAAACCCGGAGGCCGTCGGGGCCTCGTCGATTTCTGATCGGGGAGATTGTCCATGCCTGCGTCAATCTAACGTCTCCGACATTTTCCGTGCCTGCCTCGATCTAACGTCTCCGACATTTTCCGTGCCTGCCTCGATCTGTAGGAGCCGGCTTGCTGGCGAACCAGATTGGCCAGTCACCGTTGCAGCGCCTGGCCTGACGCATTCGCCAGCAAGCCGGCTCCTACAGATTCGGGTGTGTCAGTTCCATCTCGGAGAGCACTGGTCGCCTCGCGGGACACGCCACGCGACTACGGACAATGTCTTCAACATCTACCTTGCCTGCGTCGATCTAATGTCTTCGATATTCTCCGTGCCTGCCTCGATCTAACGTCTCCGACATTCTCCGTGCCTACTCGATCTGTAGGAGCCGGCTTGCTGGCGAACCAGATTGGCCAGTCACCGTTGCAGCGCCTGGCCTGACCCATTCAACCAGCAAGCCGGCTCCTACAGATTCGGGTGTGTCAGTTCCATCTCGGAAAGCGCTGGGTCGGCTCGCGGGACTCTCACGCGCGCCTACAGGCGAACCAGCCCGTCAGGTCACCGGTAAAACAACTTGTACCCGACCAGCCCCGCCACTTCGTTGATCAACTGGCCGTTCTGCCACACCGCCTTTGCCTCGGGCATCCAGCCGCCGAATGGGCGGGCGTTGTCCACGCTCAAGAATCCGACCGGCGCTGCGACCACGTTAAAACCGGCTTTCTCGAAACTCCAGACTGAACGAGGCATGTGCCATGCCTGGGTCACCACGACCACACGCTTGATGCCCTGGGGGAGTAAAATTGCCGCCGTCATGTTGGCATTTTCCCAGGTCGTGCGGCTTTCTCCTTCCTGCCAGCGGACGTTCACGCCGAAGTCGTCGCGCAACGAGTCGGCCATAATCGCTGCCTCGCTCGGCGGCTCACCATAATGCAGGCCGCCGGTGGTGAGCACCGGCAAACCGGACGCCTTCGATAAACGCGCGGCATAGCGCATGCGTTCCAGCGCAACGCCGGTCGGGATGTCAGCACCCCAGCTTGGGTCATTGCGCTCGCGGCCCGACCCAAGAATTACGATCGCATCAGCACGCTGCGCCAGCGTTGCCCATTCGCTCTGCGGCAGTGGCGGGACGCTTTCGATTCCCCTCGCCGTCCACTCCACCACGACTGGCAGACTCATCGCCGTCATGCCGCCCACACCAAGCACGAACATCACGCGCGCCAACATCGGGCGGCGATTTCTCAACCACCAGGCGAGCACTAACAGGAGCAGGAAAATGCCCGGAGGAAGGAGCAGATTTTTGATGAAATAACGAAAGGGCATCGGGCATCTCCAAAGATGCCCGAAGCCTAGAAGCAATGACGCGAAGCAGCAATGCTCGATTGGCCGGGGTCAGCCCCCGCAGAAGTTAACGCTTGAAATGTTTGGTGGAACTGTAGCGACTCAACTTTGCCGACACCTTGGCTCGGCGCTGATCCTTGAGCCAGATGACATTGGCTTTTGGATGTGGCCCTCGCATTGGCTCGGAAGCCTCCGTCGAGGGACTGAAAGCCTCCCTCGTGACAGTCGCAGAGCCTTCTTTGAAGACGACTTCGCTTCTGCCCAGATAAGCCTCGATCAACTCAAACTCGGCGTGACTCAATCCGCGCAACTCAAGCTCGGCGGGGGATTCGTTTCGAAGCCGCACAGCTGTTTTCGCCGTATCCAGAGCCAGGCCCAGACGATCAATCAAACGGTCATACACATCAGGGTTCTCTACTTCATGCCGCAGCTCTGCCATCCGTTCACCTCACTGAAAGTAAACACTTAACCCCCGTCTGTGAGCTTAGCGGTGCCACAAAAACCGGCGCGATGCCGCGACCAACGGTGGATGCTGCATGTGGCAGGTCCGCGCCACGCAATCAGGGTTTCCCTCGGCTTGGTAGCCTCATGTATGCTACGGCGCTTCCTGTAATTCCACTTCCGCCCAACCGGGCATGGATGCATCGCAACGCCGACGGCCTCGTCCGGCATGCGAAGACTTCCTGACCCGGCCACGCCGAGAAGAGGTCAAGGGTCACCCATTTCAGCCAAAAGTAGCCATGCACGAACTCTACCAGCCCCGCGAAATCGAAGCCGCCGCCCAGACCTTCTGGGACGAGCAAAAGTCTTTTGAAGTCAGTGAACAGCCAGGCAAGGACACCTTCTACTGCCTGTCGATGTTCCCTTACCCCAGCGGCAAGCTACACATGGGTCACGTGCGCAACTACACCATCGGCGACGTCATCGCCCGCTATCAGCGCATGCAAGGCAAAAACGTGCTGCAGCCCATGGGCTGGGACGCGTTCGGCATGCCAGCCGAAAACGCCGCCATGAAAAACAACGTAGCCCCCGCCAAGTGGACCTACGAAAACATCGCCTACATGAAGAACCAGCTCAAGAGCCTGGGTCTGGCGATCGACTGGTCACGCGAAGTCACCACCTGCAAACCCGATTACTACCGCTGGGAACAATGGCTGTTCACTCGCCTGTTCGAAAAAGGCGTGATCTACCGCAAGAACGGCACCGTGAACTGGGACCCGGTCGATCAGACCGTGCTGGCGAACGAGCAAGTGATCGACGGGCGCGGCTGGCGTTCGGGCGCGGTGATCGAGAAGCGCGAGATCCCGATGTACTACTTCAAGATCACCGCTTATGCGGATGAGCTTCTGGAGAGTCTCGACGAGCTGCCGGGCTGGCCTGAACAGGTCAAGACCATGCAGCGCAACTGGATCGGCAAGTCCCGCGGCATGGAAGTGCAGTTCCCGTACGACCAGGCGTCCATCGGCGAAACCGGCACCCTGAAAGTCTTCACCACCCGCCCTGACACGCTGATGGGCGCAACCTATGTCGCTGTTGCCGCCGAACATCCGCTGGCGACACTGGCCGCGCAGAACAACCCTGAGCTGCAGGCGTTCATCCACGAATGCAAAAGTGGCAGCGTCGCCGAAGCTGACGTCGCCACCCAGGAAAAGAAAGGCCTGCCAACCTCGCTGTTCGTCGAGCACCCGCTGACCGGCGAGAAGCTGCCGGTGTGGGTCGCCAACTATGTATTGATGCATTACGGCGACGGCGCAGTCATGGCGGTGCCCGCTCACGACGAGCGTGATTTCGAGTTCGCCACCAAGTACAGCCTGCCGGTGATCCCGGTAGTACGTACCAGCGCTGGCGACGAGACCCCGACACCGTGGCAGGACGCTTATAACGAACATGGCACGCTGATCAACTCCGGCGAATTCGACGGCCTTGATTTCGCCGGCGCTTTCGATGCCATCGAGGCCGCGCTGCTCAAGAAAGACCTGGGCAAGTCCCGCACCCAGTTCCGCCTCCGCGACTGGGGCATCAGCCGCCAGCGCTACTGGGGCTGCCCGATCCCGATCATCCATTGCGACACGTGCGGCGACGTGCCTGTCCCGGAAGACCAACTGCCGGTCAAGCTCCCCGAAGACGTGGTGCCGGACGGCGCGGGTTCGCCGTTGGCGCGCATGCCCGAGTTCTACGAGTGCAGCTGCCCGAAATGCGGCGCCCCGGCCAAGCGCGAAACCGACACCATGGACACCTTCGTCGAGTCGTCCTGGTACTTCGCACGCTACGCCTCGCCTCATTACGAGGGCGGGATGGTCGATCCAAAAGCCGCGAACCACTGGCTGCCGGTCGACCAGTACATTGGCGGCATCGAACACGCCATCCTGCACCTGCTCTACGCGCGCTTCTTCCACAAGCTGATGCGCGATGAAGGCCTGGTCAGCTCCAACGAGCCGTTCAAGAACCTGCTGACCCAGGGCATGGTAGTGGCCGAGACGTTCTACCGTCTGGAAGCCAATGGCAGCAAAACCTGGTTCAACCCGGCAGACGTCGAGTTCGAGCGCGACAGCAAAGCCAAGATCATCGGCGCCAAACTGATCGCCGATGGCCAGCCGGTGGAAATCGGCGGCATCGAAAAAATGGCCAAGTCGAAAAACAACGGCGTCGATCCGCAGTCCATGATCGATCAGTACGGCGCAGACACCTGCCGGCTGTTCATGATGTTCGCATCGCCGCCGGACATGAGCCTGGAATGGTCGGATTCCGGCGTTGAAGGCTCGCACCGCTTCCTCAAGCGCGTCTGGCGTCTGGCTCAGGCACATGTGACCGCAGGCCTGCCGGGCGCACTCGACACAACCGCGCTGAATGATGACCAGAAAGCCATCCGCCGCTCGATTCACTTGGCGATCAAGCAGGCCGGTCAGGACGTGGGGCAGCATCACAAATTCAACACCGCCATCGCTCAGGTGATGACGCTGATGAACGTGCTGGAAAAAGCGCCGCAGGCCGCTGGCCAGGACCGCGCGCTGCTGCAGGAGGGTCTGGAGACCGTCGCTCTGTTGCTGGCACCGATCACCCCGCACATCAGTCACGAGCTGTGGGCTGCGCTGGGCCACCCTGATCCGGTTATCAATGCCGCATGGCCAGTGGTCGATGAGTCGGCGCTGGTACAGGACACACTGCAATTGGTGATTCAGGTCAATGGCAAGCTGCGCGGTCATATCGACATGCCAGCCAGCGCCACCCGCGAGGAAGTCGAAGCGGCCGCTCGGACAAACGAGAACGTCCTGCGCTTCATCGATGGCCTCACGATCCGCAAAGTGATCGTGGTGCCGGGCAAACTGGTTAACATCGTCGCCAGCTGACGCAATCGGGCACCTGCGAGCAGGTGCCGAACCTATTTCAAGAGCGCGGGATGCCGCGCTCTAACGGATTCAAGGGAGCAACAAGATGATCAAACGCAATCTGCTGGTGATGGGACTCGCGGTTTTGCTGAGCGCCTGCGGTTTCCAGTTGCGCGGCACCGGTACCAACGCCCTGTCGATCAAGGAGCTGGACGTCAGCGCCCGTGATGCCTACGGCGATGTCGTCACTCAGCTGCGTCAGACCCTGACCAGCAGCGGCGTGCATGTCTACACCGGCGCGCAATACAAGCTGTTCATCGCCCGCGAAGACGAAACCCAGCGCACCGCGAGCTATGCCGGTTCGGGCCGTTCGGCCGAATACGAGCTGACCACCGTGCTGAAGTATGAAATTCACGGCAGCAAAGATGTGCTGTTGCTCGATGACACGGTTCAAGCGCAAAAGGTTTTTGTGCATGACGGCAACAACCTGATCGGCTCTGACCAGGAAGCCACGCAGATCCGCAAGGAAATGCGCAACGACCTCGTGCAGAAACTGTTGGCCCGCCTGCAACAGCTGACACCTGAGCGCCTCGACGAATTGCAAGCCAAGGCCGACGCCGCTGCCCGTGCGCAGGCCGATGCCGAAGCCGCCGCCCAACGGATTCGCGACGAGACGCCGCAGCAGTCGCCCATCGAAATCCCGTCCAAGTGACGGCATCGGGGCCGGTTCGCCGGCCCTGATCTTTTCTGAATCATGAAACTCGCCCCCGCCCAACTTTCAAAACACCTCCAGGGTGCGCTAGCGCGTGTCTACATCGTCAGCGGCGATGACCCTCTCCAGTGCCAGGAAGCGTGCGATGCCATTCGCGCGGCTGCACGTCAGCAGGGCTTTGACGAACGCCAGGTGTTCAGCGCTGACTCTAGCTTCGACTGGGGCACGCTGCTCCAGGCGGGTGCGAGCATGTCGCTGTTTGCTGAGCGCCGACTGCTGGAGTTACGTCTGCCTTCCGGCAAGCCCGGGGAAAAAGGCGCGGCAGCGCTTCTGGAATACTGCGGTCGCCCCGCCGAAGACACGCTGCTGCTGATCAGCCTGCCCAAGCTGGACGGTTCGGCGCAGAAAACCAAGTGGGGCAAGGCGCTGGTCGAAGGCCCGCAGACCCAGTTCGTGCAGATCTGGCCCGTGGATGCCAGTCAGTTGCCGCAATGGATTCGTCAGCGGCTCTCGCAGGCGGGCCTGGCAGCCACGCCGGACGCCATCGAACTCATTGCCGCGAGGGTCGAAGGTAACCTGCTGGCTGCCGCCCAGGAAATCGAAAAGCTCAAGCTGATGGCTGACGTAGGCCAGATCACGGTTGAGACCGTCCAGGCAGCGGTGGCTGACAGTGCCCGCTTCGATGTTTTCGGTCTGACTGACGCCATCCTCAATGGCGAAACGGCTCACGCGCTGCGGATGCTTGAAGGCCTGCGCGGCGAAGGCGTCGAACCTCCGGTCATTCTCTGGGCGCTGTCCCGTGAGCTGCGTGTGCTGGCCAATCTGGCATTGCAGTTCAGCCAGGGTATCCCATTGGACAAAGCATTCAGTCAGGCGCGTCCGCCCATCTGGGACAAGCGCAAGCCGTTGATGAGCAAAGCCCTGCAACGCCACTCCGCGCGACGCTGGGGTCAACTGTTGATGGACGCTCAACACATCGACGCTCAAATCAAAGGCCAGGCGGCGGGCTCCGTCTGGAGCAGCCTGAGTCGGTTGACGCTGCTGATGGCAGGCCAGCGGTTGGCTTTGCCCTCGGAATAGTGGCCCACGGGACTACCTGCCAAATCCGCCAGACCTGCTATCTTCAGGCCCTCCACCTTCCTGTAGGAGCCGGCTTGCTGGCGAAACGGCTTCTTGCCTCACTCAGGTGTACCTGAAAGGTCGCGTTCGCCAGCAAGCCGGCTCCTACAGTTTGAATCGTGAATGAGCCGGCATAGCGACACGAGCAAATACTTGATAGCTCAGGTCAATTGGACACCCGCCCCGGTCTGGCAGATTATCTCCCCCGCTTCACTTCACTACTCGAGCGAGAACGCCATGAGCAAAGCCAAAAAGCGGCCGAACAAGGCCAAATCCATCATCGCCCAGCCACTGTTCCGCAGCCGTCAGGAACAACCCGGCAAGGGCAAAGGCAGCTACCGCCGCGAAGCCTTCCAGTCTAAAAGCTGGGAGGCTTCTTCCGTTATGGCGGCTTGAAAACACTGCGTTACCTGTCTGGCCCCCATCGACTGGGCCGGCATGTTAAGGTCTGCACCTTACGGTTTATACCTGTGGACCCCAGAATGCTCCCAAGCTTTCCCCGTCGCTGGCACCTTCGCCAGTTGATCGCCGCTTCCAGCCTCTTCGCGCTGGTGGCCTGTGCCGAGCAGCCTACCGCTGCCGTCGCCACCCCTCTTCAGTCCGCGCCCGCGGCACAAATCGTCAAGAGCTTGCCCGCGCCCTCAGGTGCCGTCGCGCAACCTGATGACGGCAATTTCGAAATCCAGCCGGCCATGAGTTTCAGTGAATGGCAAAGCCAGTTCCGCGCTCAGGCGCTGAGCGCCGGCGTGCGGCCGGACGTGTTCGATAAAGCCTTCATCGGCGTCACCCCTGACATGAGCGTGGTGAAGGCCGATCGCAGCCAACCTGAATTCAGCCGCCCCGTGTGGGAATACCTGGACGGCGCGATGTCAGCAGTGCGTGTGCGCAAGGGGCAGGCGCTGCTAAGCCAATACGCTGATTCGCTGAGCGCGATCGAGCAGCGCTACGGTGTTGATCGTCAGGCACTGGTGGCCGTATGGGGCATGGAGAGCAGCTTTGGCCAGTTCCAGGGCACGCAGTCGGTGATTCGCTCCCTGGCAACGCTCGCCTATGAGGGACGTCGCCCACAGTTCGCGCAGGACCAATTGATCGCCGCCTTGCAGATCATCCAGCATGGCGATATCGATGCGCCCAGCATGCTGGGTTCCTGGGCCGGGGCGATGGGTCAGACCCAGTTCATCCCCACCACTTACAACACCCACGCCGTCGACTTCGACGGAGATGGTCGCCGGGACATCTGGAACTCCCCGGCCGATGCCCTCGCGTCCACCGCTCACTACCTGCAAAGCTCAGGCTGGCAAAAAGGCCAGCCCTGGGGGTTTGAGGTGCAACTGGCGCAGGGTTTTGATTACGCACTCGCGGATGCCTCAACCCGAAAACCCATCGGCGAATGGCAACAACTGGGGCTGAAATTGCCAAACGGGTCAGCGCTGCCGACCAATCTCTTGCAGCAACAGGCGGCCCTGTTGCTGCCTGCGGGCTATAAAGGCCCGGCATTTCTGGTGATGGATAACTTCCGCGCCATCCTCAAGTACAACAACTCTTCGTCCTATGCGCTGGCAATCGGGCTGTTGTCGGAGCGTTTTACGGGCGGTGGTTACGTGCAAGGAGATTGGCCGCGGGGCGATCGTCCGTTGAGCCGATCCGAACGCATCGAGCTGCAGACGCTGCTCTCGGCCCGACAGTACGACGCAGGCGCCCCTGACGGGATCATCGGCGCCAACACGCGCAAGGCGATTCGCAGCGCGCAGCAATCCTTTGGCTGGCCCGCGGACGGGTATCCGACGCAGGAACTGCTGGAGCAGCTGCGCAAGCCGTGACACAGCGTTCAGCGACGCCCTCCAGCCCGATACAGCCCTCCCCTCACGGTGGGTGGTTTGCCAATAGCGATCAACTGTAGGAGCGCGCTTGCCCGCGAAAAATTGGCAGGCCTCCAAAGATGTGTCGGCTGTACCGGCCATTCGCGGGCAAGCGCGCTCCTACACCTTGCGGCGTCGTTGAGGCAGTGCATGGCACAAACCGTGTGGCGGGGGAAGATTACCGATGCGGGTCGTGAGTCTCCGAATGCAACGATGCATTCGAGCGCGGAAACACACACCCGTAGGAGCCGGCTTGCTGGCGAACGCGTCCGATGAATGACGACGGGCTCGACTGGCAAACCGCATTCGCCAGCAAGCCGGCTCCTACAGAATGCGTATGCCGTTAGGGCGATGCATGTTCGCCACACCGCCTTGAACGTAACGCATAAAAAAAGGGCCGGATATTTCTATCCGGCCCTTTTTCCATATCGCATCAAAAAAGCAGTGATCAGCTCGCGGTGAGCAACGACTTCACCAGCTTGGCCTGCTCGTCTGCGTGGTACGACGAGCGGACCAGAGGGCCGGAGGCGACGTTTTTGAAGCCCATCTTGTAACCTTCTTCGGCGAACCAGGCGAAGGTATCCGGGTGTACGAAGCGCTGAACCGGCAAGTGATTGCGGGACGGCTGCAGGTACTGACCCAGCGTCAGCATGTCGATGTTGTGCTCGCGCATGCGCTGCATGACTTCGATCACTTCTTCGTCGGTCTCGCCCAATCCCAGCATCAAACCGGACTTTGTCGGCACGTGCGGGACCATTTCCTTGAAACGCTTGAGCAGAGTCAGCGACCACTGGTAGTCCGAACCCGGACGTGCGGCCTTGTACAGACGCGGCACGGTTTCAAGATTGTGGTTAAACACGTCTGGCGGCGTCGCGGCGGTGATCTCCAGCGCGATGTCCATGCGGCCACGGTAGTCCGGCACCAGGGTTTCCAGCTGCACGTTCGGCGACAGCTCACGAATCTCGCGGATGCAGTCGGCGAAATGCTGAGCACCGCCATCACGCAGGTCGTCACGGTCGACGGAGGTGATCACTACGTACTTGAGCTTCAGGTCAGCGATGGCAACGGCGAGGTTCTTCGGCTCGTCAACATCCAGCGCTTTCGGACGGCCATGACCGACGTCGCAGAATGGGCAGCGACGGGTGCAGATGTCGCCCATGATCATGAACGTCGCAGTGCCGCCGGAGAAGCATTCGCCCAGGTTCGGGCAGGAAGCTTCTTCACAAACGCTGTGCAGCTTGTGCTTGCGCAACAGCGCCTTGATGCGGTCGACCTCAGGCGAAACCGGGATGCGCACGCGAATCCAGTCCGGCTTCTTCGGCAGGTCCACCGTCGGGATGATCTTCACCGGGATGCGCGCGACTTTTTCCGCGCCGCGCAGCTTCACGCCGGCTTCCACCTTAGGACGCGCCACACGCTCAGGCGTGGCAACGTTCACCGTCGGGATCAGGGTTTGTACGGCATTCTCTGTATTCACGGCAGTGTCAGCTGCCTCATACGCAGTAGTCATATCAATCGATTCCGCCCGTTAGGGTCGTCTGCTCAGCGTAGTCGAGGTGTTTGACGAGCTGCGCACGCAGCCGGGCACTAACCTCGGCAAATTCAATCGGACCTGCCTGTTCACGCAGCTGGGTCATCGCCAGCCCCGCATACCCGCAGGGATTAATCCGTTTAAAAGGGTCCAGATCCATATCGACGTTCAGCGCAAGGCCGTGAAATGAACAGCCGTTGCGAATGCGCAGCCCCAGCGAGGCGATCTTGGCGCCATCTACATAAACCCCTGGTGCGTCAGCCTTGGCTGCGGCATCGACCCCATAACCTGCCAGCAGGTCGATCAGGCTGCGCTCGATCCGGGTGACCAGTTCTCGAACCCCAAAGCCCAGACGACGCACGTCCAGCAGCAGATACGCAACCAGTTGGCCGGGACCATGATAAGTCACTTGGCCGCCGCGATCGACCTGCACGACCGGGATATCTCCCGGCAGCAGCAAGTGCTCGGGTTTACCGGACTGCCCCTGAGTGAACACCGGCGGGTGCTGCACCAGCCAGACCTCATCGGCGGTCTCGCGCGTGCGGCCGTCGGTGAAGCGCTTCATGGCCTGCCAGGTGGGCTCGTAGTCGGCCAGTCCGAGGTCACGAACGCCCAGAACCGCGCCCATCACAACACCATATGGACGAAGCCGGTGGCGCGCAATTCACTGTTGATGTCGTAGAGCTGATCTTGCCCGGTGGCAATGATGTGCAGCTGGACGGTGGTGTACTTGCCGTTGCTGCTCTGGCGCTCGGCCAGGGATTTCATGTCCACGGTCGCGTGCTTCTCGACGATCTCGATGACCTTGTCTTTGAAGCCCACACCCGTGTCACCGATGATCTTGATGGGATAGTCGGCGCAGGGAAATTCGATTTTTGGCGCTTTTACTTCGGAATCTGTCATGGCGGTAACGGCCTCGTAAGCCGGAAAACGGACAGGCCCCCGGCGCGTTCGGCGACGGGGGCGTACGGAGCAACGGTCAGCGAGCGATCAAGGGTTGATCAGTTGAACAGACCGTAGAAGAACAGGCGGATGCTATCCCACAGGCGACGGAAGATACCACCCTCCTCGACGCCGTCCAGGGCGATCAGGTTGGCGCTGTGTACCACTTTGTCGTCCAGTTTCACATCAACCTTGCCGATGACGTCGCCCTTGGCGATCGGAGCAACCAGCTGCGGATTCATGGTCATGCTGGCTGCCAGCTTCTTCAGCTCGCCTTTAGGCATGGTCATGGTCAGGTCTTCAGCCAGACCGGCCTTGACTTGACGCTCGGTGCCTTTCCAGACAGGCGCCTGAGCCAGCTCGGTGCCTTTCTGATAGAAGGTCTGGGTTTCGAAGAAACGGAAACCGTAGGTCAGCAGCTTCTGCGTTTCGGCAGCGCGAGCCTGCTCGCTGTTGGTACCAAATACTACGGCGATCAGACGCATGCCGTCACGAACGGCCGAGGACACCATGCAGTAGCCGGCTTCTTCGGTGTGACCGGTTTTCAGACCGTCGACGGTCTTGTCACGCCACAGCAGCAGGTTGCGGTTCGGCTGTTTGATGCCGTTCCAGAAGAACTCTTTCTGCGAGTAAATCGCGTAGTGAGCCGGGTCTTCATGGATGATCGCGCGCGCCAGCAGGGCCATGTCATGGGCTGTGGCGTAGTGATCCGGGTTCGGCAGGCCGGTCGGGTTCATGAAGTGGCTGTTGACCATGCCCAGGTCGGCGGCGGTCTTGTTCATCAGGTCGGCGAACGCGTCTTCGCTGCCGGCGATGTGCTCGGAAAGCGCCACGCTGGCATCGTTGCCGGACTGAATGATGATGCCGTGCAGCAAGTCACTGACCGTGACCTGGCTGCCGACTTTGATGAACATCCGCGAACCGCCGGTACGCCAGGCGTTCTCGCTGACGGTCACCGGGTCGTTTTCACCGATCTGGCCGCGACGGATTTCCAGCGTGGCGATGTAAGCGGTCATCAGCTTGGTCAGACTGGCCGGTGGCAGGCGCTGGTCGCCATTGTTTTCGACCAGAACGTTGCCACTGTTGGCATCCATCAGCACATAAGCCTTGGCAGCCAGTTGCGGTGGCGATGGCGTCATCTGTTCTGCCGCAAACACGGCAGGCGCGGTGAATAGCGGGATAAGCAGGCAAAGGCGTTTTGCAAAGCTGGTGATGTTCATCCGTCTCTCGAAAATGCTAATGGGCAAACATGCCCTTGCGGGCAAAGCGGGTGCCGGGCTACCCCGGCAAACGGGCTCACATTCTACAGAACGTGCCGTGAAAAGCTGCTGACAACGTCAAGCGCGGGCGGCAAGTCGTCGGTCAGGTAACGAAATCGGCCCCTGATGCGGGGCGCGAGTCGCTGATAACGCGTTACTGGTCCGACGTCACAACGCTTGGCGAGCCGAGATTGGCCGACCTCACGCTGTTTTGCAGCTGCTGGGCTTCACCCGGCGTGTCGACCGGTCCCATCCGCACGCGATAAAGCGTCTGTTGATTGCGTGCGATCGAACTCACGAACACCGGCGCCCTGACCATCCCGCTCAATTTCGACCTCAGGAGTTCCGCAGCGTCCGGGTTGGCGAAGGCTCCCACTTGGAGAAACAGCCCAGACGCTGATCCTGAAGCGTTTTTTTTTGCGTCAATCGGCACGGGCGTTACCGGCGCAGCGTGCTGCTGAGGCGGCGGTGTCCATTGTTCGATCGTACCCGCCGAAGCGGTGATCACCGGGGCAGCCGGTTGAACCTGGCGCGGCGGCGTGTTGCTGGCCACCTGCGGCTGATCCAGCATCAGCGGCGCCGGCTTGCCGCGCTGAGCCCAGTACTGAGAAGGGTCTATGCCCTCGACTTTCACCCGCGCGGTGCCGGTTTCGGCATAACCGAGCTTCTTCGCAGCGGCATAGGACAAGTCGATGATGCGATCCGAATAGAACGGGCCGCGGTCGTTGACGCGCAGAATCACCGTGCGGTTGTTGTCCAGGTTGGTCACGCGGACATAGCTGGGCAGCGGCAAGGTCTTGTGCGCCGCGCTCATGCCGTAGAGGTCATAGACCTCACCGTTGGCGGTGTTCTGACCGTGGAATTTAGTGCCATACCAGGAAGCCGTTCCGGTCTGGGCATAGGTCCTGGAATCACTGAGCGGAAAATAGGTCTTGCCCAGCACCGTGTAGGGGTTGGCCTTGTAAGGCCCCGTGTGCAGGGTCGGAACGGCGTCGGGGATGCGCGAGACATCGACGTCCCACCAAGGCGCGCCGTCTTTGTGTGCTCGGTTGATGTCCAGCCCCGGCTGCGAACGAATCACGTTGCCTTGCTTCTGAGTGGTCGTCGGGCGGCTGGTTGAGCAACTGACGACCAGCAGGGTCAGTGCCGCGAAGGCCATCAGCTTCAATGGTTGTTGCATCGGCAGTGACCGCATTACTTGACGTCCCGGGCTTTAACAAGCATTTCAGACAGCTGATGCACGGCCATGGCGTACATCACGCTGCGGTTGTAACGCGTGATCGCGTAAAAATTCTTCAGGCCCATCCAGTACTCGGGGCCTTTGTCGCCATCGAGGCGAAACGCCGTGACCGGCATGTCATCGCGCAGCGCATCATGACTCGCCCAGCCCAGCGCTCGCAACTCCCCGACGTTTTTCACCGGATCGATGCCGGGGCTCAAGCCCTCATCGACGCGCTCGCCGCGCACGTCCGCGCGACTGACAACCGGCTCGCCGGCCACCCAGCCGTGACGTTTGAAATAGCTGGCCACGCTGCCAATCGCATCGTCCGGGTCATTCCAGATATTGATGTGGCCGTCGCCGTCGAAGTCCACGGCGTAGGCGCGAAAACTGCTTGGCATGAACTGGGGCAAGCCCATGGCACCAGCGTACGAGCCTTTGAGGGTCAGCGGATCGACCTGCTGCTCACGCGACAGCAGCAGGAACTCGCGCAGTTCCTTGCGAAAGAAATCGGCGCGCTGGGGATAGTCGAACGCCAGGGTCGACAATGCGTCCATCACCCGGTAATTACCGGTATTGCGGCCGAAAAATGTCTCAACGCCGATGATCGAGACGATCACCTGAGCCGGCACGCCGTACTCTTGCTCGGCACGCGTCAGGGCCGCTTCGTGCTGGCGCCAGAAGTCCACGCCACGCGCCACTCGTGCGTCGGTAAGGAACATTGGCCGGTAATCTTTCCACGGTTTGACCCGCTCGGCGGGCCTCGAAATCGCATCGAGGATCGCCTGCTTGCGCTGGACATCGCGAAAAACATCGATCAGCTGCTCGCCCGCAAAACCATAATCGCGGGTCATTTCACTGACGAACTGGGCGACTTGAGGAGAGCCGTCATAGTCACCGGCAAGTGATTCCTGCACTGAGCCGAAGATGCCCATCAGACCGACCAGCGGCGCATATCGAGCAGCCCAGCCACGCACTACTTGCATTGAGTTCTTCACCTTAATCAAACCTGAGCGATCCATTTGCGATGCGTGTGGATCGACATCAAAACACCAAACGCTGACAGCAGCGTCACCAGCGAAGTTCCGCCGTAGCTAATGAAGGGCAACGGCACGCCTACCACCGGCAGCAGACCGCTGACCATACCGATATTGACGAAAACGTAAACAAAAAAGGTCATGGTCAGGCTGCCCGCGAGCAGCTTGCCGTAGAGGGTCTGCGCCTGGGCGGTGATGACCAGCCCGCGACCGATTAACAACAGGTAGATAAGCAGCAGCGCGCAAATGCCTACCAGACCGAACTCCTCGCCAAGCACGGCAATGATGAAGTCGGTATGGCTTTCAGGCAGGAAGTCCAGGTGCGACTGGGTGCCCATGAGCCAGCCCTTGCCAAACACTCCGCCAGAGCCGATCGCCGCCTTGGACTGAATGATGTTCCAGCCGGTGCCGAGCGGGTCGCTCTCCGGGTCGAGGAACGTCAAAATCCGCTGCTTCTGGTAGTCGTGCATGAAGAAAAACCACATCGCAACCGCGACTGGCACCGCTGCGGCCACCACGCCGATGATCCAGCGCCAGCGCAGGCCGGCCATGAACAGCACGAACGTACCTGACGCCAGAATCAGCAGCGAGGTGCCGAGGTCCGGCTGGCGCACGATCAGAATGAACGGCAGCCCGATCAGGCCGAGGCTGACCGCCACATGCTTGAGGTGCGGCGGCAAGGTGCGCTTGGACAGGTACCAGGCGATGGTCGCTGGCATGATGATCTTCATGAATTCCGACGGCTGGAAGCGAATGACCCCGGGAATGTTGATCCAGCGCGTGGCGCCCATGGCGTTGTGCCCCATGACGTCTACCGCCACCAGCAGCAATACGCCGATCACATAGGCGGCGGGCACCCAGCGGGCCATGAATCTCGGTTCGAGCTGCGCGATGACGAACATCGACACCAGGCCGATACCGAAAGAAGTGGCTTGCTTGATCAGCAGGTCCCAGCTTTTGCCGCTGGCCGAATACAGCACGAACAGACTGCCCGCCGCCAACGTCAGCAGCAGGATCAGCAGCGGGCCATCAACGTGGATTTTCTGCAGGAACGTGGCGCGACGGCGCATCACATCTTCGCTGGACAGGATGCGGTCGAAATTACTCTTCACGGGCCGCGGTCTCCGGAGGCTGTGCATTGCTGGCGTATTCGGGTTTCAAGTGACCCTGGGGGTCGAGCAGCCAGGCGTCCATGACCTGCCGCACCACTGGCGCAGCCACGCCTGAGCCCGACTCACCGTTCTCGATCATGACCGCAACGACGATCTTCGGGCTGTCGGCCGGCGCGAAGCCGACGAACAAGGCATGGTCGCGATGGCGTTCCTGGACCTTCGAGCGGTCGTACTTCTCGCCCTGCCGAATCGCGACGACCTGCGCCGTGCCACTCTTCCCGGCAATGCGGTACTGCGCGCCGATGGCAGCCTTGCGGGCGGTACCGCGCGCGCCATGCATGACCTGTTGCATGCCGTGGTTGACCTTGCCCCAGTCAGACGGATCACGCAGCACGATGTCCGGCATCGGGTTTTCGTCCACAGGCTTCTGCCCTTCAACGGTCTTGGCCAGATGGGGACGATTCCATTTCCCTTTGTTCGCCACCAGCGCAGTGGCCTGGGCCAGTTGCAACGGTGTGGCCTGCATGTAGCCCTGGCCGATGCCCAGAATCAGCGTCTCGCCGGGGAACCATGCCTGGCGGCGGGTGACGCGCTTCCAGTCGCGGGAAGGCATCAAACCGGGTGACTCTTCAAACATGTCCAGCGAGACCTTTTGGCCGATGCCGAACTTGTTCAGGTACGCCGAAAGCCGGTCGATCCCGACCTTGTGTGCCAGGTCGTAGAAGTAGGTGTCGTTGGAACGCATGATGGCCGTGTCCAGGTCCACCCACCCATCGCCGGTGCGGTTCCAGTTGCGGTATTTGTGATCGTAGTTGGGCAGCATGTAGTAGCCGGGGTCGAAAACCCGCGTGCTCGCCGTCACCACGCCCGTGTCGAGACCTGCGATGGCCACGGCGGGTTTGATGGTCGAGCCCGGCGGGTAGAGCCCCCGCAAAATGCGGTTGAACAGCGGCCGATCAACCGAATCGCGCAATTCGGAATACGCTTTGAAGCTGATGCCCGTGACGAACAGGTTCGGGTCGAAGCTTGGCTGGCTGACCATCGCCAGCACCTCGCCGGTGTTCGGGTCCAGCGCCACCACCGCGCCGCGACGCCCTGCCAGTGCAGCTTCGGCCGCTTCCTGCAGCTGAATGTCGAGGCTCAGGACGATGTCCTTGCCGGGTACTGGATCCGTCCGTTTAAGCACGCGCAGGACGCGGCCGCGGGCGTTGGTTTCGACCTCTTCGTAGCCCACCTGGCCGTGCAGCTCGGGCTCGTAGAAGCGCTCGATGCCGGTCTTGCCCATGTGGTGAGTGCCGCTGTAGTTCACCGGATCGAGACTCTTCAGCTCTTTCTCGTTGATTCGGCCCATATACCCCACCGAATGCGCGAAGTGCTCGCCTTGAGGGTAATGACGAACCAGCTGCGCGACCACTTCGACGCCCGGCAGGCGGAACTGGTTAACGGCAATACGGGCGATCTGTTCTTCGGTGAGCTCGAACAGGATCGGGACTGGCTCGAACGGTCGTCGCCCCTGCTTCATGCGCTTTTCAAAAATGATCCGGTCGTCAGGCGTCAGTTCAAGCACCTGGACGATGGTGTCCAGCACCTGCGTCCAGTCACCGGAACGCTCGCGCGTCATGCTCAGGCTGAAGCTGGGCCGGTTGTCGGCGATCACTACGCCGTTACGGTCGTAGATCAACCCGCGGCTCGGCGGGATCGGCTGCACGTGAACGCGGTTGTTCTCCGACAGCGTCGAGTGGTAGTCGTACTGGATGACCTGAAGGAAATACAGCCGCGCAACCAATACGCAGATCAGCACGACGACCGCGACTGCACCGACCACGACTCGGCTGCGCACCAGGCGTGCGTCCTTTTCGTGGTCTTTCAGGCGGATCGGCTGAGACATTTAGGGCAGGTTCACAGTGAAGGCAGCGGCGCTACTTGTGATAAGGGTGACCAGACAGCACGGTCCAGGCACGATAAATCTGCTCACCGATGAGAATGCGCACCAACGGGTGCGGCAAGGTCAACGGCGACAATGACCAGCGCTGCTCGGCCCGGGCACAGACTTCCGGGGCCAGCCCTTCCGGACCGCCCACCATCAGGTTGACCGTGCGCGAATCCAGGCGCCAGCGATCAAGCTCGCCCGCCAGTTGCTCGGTGCTCCATGGCTTGCCGTGCACTTCGAGCGTGACGATCCGCTCACCCGGCTGCACTTTCGCCAGCATGGCCTCGCCTTCCTGACGGATGAGGCGTGCCACGTCGGCGTTCTTGCCACGGGTGTTGAGCGGAATTTCCACCAGTTCCAGCGCCAACTCGGACGGCAGACGCTTGGCATATTCATGCCAGCCTTCTTCCACCCATTTGGGCATTCGGGAACCAACAGCGATCAGTCGCAGACGCACGAGGAAGCCTTATGCCTGGCCTTTGTTCAGCTTGTCGAAATGCTCGTGGGCATTTTCCGGGCTGTGGTGTGCGGCGCTGGCCGAACGGCTTTGCTCGGCACCGGCCCACAGGCGCTCAAGGTCATAAAACTGACGGGCAGACGCGGTCATCATGTGAACGATGGCGATGTCCAGGTCCAGCAGCACCCAGTCGCTGTCGCCCTTGCCTTCTTCGCCCAGCGGCTTGAGGCCCTGCTTCTTGACCTCTTCACGCACCTTGTCGAGCATCGCGTTGATTTGGCGATTGGAGGTACCGGTGGCGATGACCATGTAATCGGTGATGCTCTGCTTGTCGCGCACGTCCAGCACTTGAATGTCCTGGGCCTTGACGTCTTCCAGTGCAGCTTTGATCACTTCGATGATTGGGTTTACAGCAGCTTTTTCAGTCATATAAAACTCTTTTCAACTCGTATGTTTGGGTGCTTCTTCGCGCGCTTGGCTGCGTCGAAACACACCTTCAGTTCAGCGCCCGGTAAAGCCCGTGCGCCTCTATGTAGGCCAATACCGCGTCTGGCACCAGAAAACGTACCGACTTACCGCTGGCCAGCAGTTGACGGATCTGGGTGGCAGACACCGAAAGCGGCGTCTGCCAGACGAACGTAATCTTTCCGCCCGGCCCCTTGAGGGCCTTTGGATCACTGACGGCACGTCCCGCGAGCAGGTTACGCATCGCATCGGGTGACTCGCTGTCGGCGTCCGGGCGTTGCAGCACCACGATGTGGCAGTGCTCCAGCAATTCTTCCCAACGATGCCACGATGGCAGCCCGCAAAAGGCGTCCCACCCCAGCAATAAAAATAGCTGGTCATCGGCGGCCAGTTCGGCGCGCATCGATTCCAGCGTGTCGATCGTGTACGACGGCTTGTCGCGCAACAGCTCGCGATCGTCGACCGTGAGCGGCGGCACTCCATCAACTGCGCACTGCACCATGGCCAGCCGGTCCTGCGCCGAGACGCTGGGCGTGTCGCGATGCGGCGGCCGCGCACTGGGCGTCAGGCGCAGCTCATCGAGTTCCAGCAACGCAGCGACTTCCAGTGCGCCACGCAGGTGGCCAATGTGCACCGGGTCAAATGTGCCGCCCAATATCCCGATGCGCTTAGGCGCATTGGCTGTGTTCAGCGGGACTGCAGCCGATTGAGCCATTGCCTGCGCACTGAGGCCCGAAGGCTGACCGACGTCGGCCAAGTCAGACCGGCCCCTGTCCGCGCAGCTGAGTGCCATCGCCGATGACGATGTATTTCTCGCAGGTCAGGCCTTCGAGGCCAACCGGGCCGCGCGCGTGAATCTTGTCGGTCGAGATGCCGATTTCGGCGCCAAGGCCGTACTCGAAGCCGTCGGCGAAGCTTGTAGGTGCGTTGACCATCACTGAACTCGAGTCGACCTCGGCCATGAACCGGCGGGTCTGGGCTTGAGAGTCCGAGATAATCGCGTCGCTGTGGTGCGAACCGTAGTGGTTGATGTGTTCAATGGCCTGATCCAGCCCCGTGACGATACGGATCGAGAGAATCGGCGCCAGGTATTCGGTGTGCCAGTCTTCTTCGGTGGCCGGCAAAGCGTCGATCAGTTCGCGGGTGCGTTCGCATCCGCGTAACTCAACGCCTTTGTCGCGAAATTGCGCGGCCATTGACGGCAGGAAATCCAAAGCGACTGCCTGATCCACCAGCAGGGTTTCCATCGCGCCGCAGATGCCGTACCGGTAGGTCTTGGCGTTGAAGCTGATGCGCTGGGCGGCGGCCAGGTCGGCGTGGGCACTGACATAGACGTGGCAAATGCCGTCCAGGTGTTTAATGACCGGTACTTTGGCATCGCGACTGACGCGCTCGATCAGGCCCTTGCCGCCACGCGGGACGATGACGTCCACGTACTCCGGCATGGTGATCAGCGCACCCACGGCAGCGCGGTCGGTGGTTTCGACGACTTGCACGACGGCAGCCGGCAAACCGGCTTCGTCCAGGCCGCGCTGGATGCAGGCGGCGATGGCGCGATTGGAATGAATGGCCTCGGAGCCGCCTCGCAGAATGGTGGCGTTACCGGATTTGAGGCAGAGGCTGGCGGCGTCGATGGTCACATTGGGACGTGACTCGTAGATGATGCCCACCACGCCCAGCGGCACGCGCATTTTGCCGACCTGAATGCCTGATGGCTGGAAGTTCATGTCCCGCAGGGTACCGATAGGGTCTGGCAGGCTGGCGACCTGACGCAGGCCGGCGATCATGCTGTCGATACGTGCCGGGGTCAGGGAGAGACGTTCGAGCAGAGCGGGTTCGAGACCATTGGCGCGGCCGGCAGCGAGATCCTGCTCGTTGGCAGCGGTCAGCTCGGCGCGAGAAGCATCCAGCGCGGCAGCCGTGGCTGCCAGGGCGCGGTTCTTCTGCGCAGTGCTGGCGCGGCCGATGACGCGCGAGGCTTCGCGTGCGGCGCGACCCAGACGGGTCATGTAGTCAAGAACGGACTCAGTCATGGTCTCGGGGGTCTTGGCAAATGGGAAAGCGGCGGATTATAGCTGTCGGGCGTGCCGAACGACAGCGGCGACGGGCGGATGGTCGGAATAAGGCGGTTTTTCATGAGTTGAACGTCTCCCAACACAGGCAAGGCCCTGATGCTGGCTGGGGGTTTAGGCGCAGGAGCGCGCTTGCCCGCGAAAAATCTTGCTGCCGCCGAAGATGTGTCGGATGCATGCTGCGTAGCGAAGATGTGTCGGCCGCATGCTGCGTAGCTAAGATGTGTCGGCTGTACCTACCCCATCGGACATTGGCGGCGAGCCAATGACGGATTGGGTGCTGCCACTGTTTTTCGCGGGCAAGCGCGCTCCTACATATCGGCCGTTAGCCCGCACTCATCCAGCCGCATCGGGATTGTCCAGGTAATTCGCAGGGTGTGCTGCTGAACGAACGACCCGGTCATCCGCAGGAGGTGCCGCTGAATGAAAGCGGTCAGCTGTAGGAGCGCGCTTGCCCGCGAAAAATCTTGCTGCCGCCGAAGATGTGTCGGCCGCATGCGGCATAGCGAATATGTGTCGGCTGTACCTGCGCCATCGGGCATTGGCGGCGAGCCAGTGACGGATTGGGTGCTGCCACTGTTTTTCGCGGGCAAGCGCGCTCCTACATGTCGGCCGCTAGCCCGCACTCATCCAGCCGCATGGGGATTGCCCTGTGATTCGCAGGGTGTGCTGCTGAATGAACGACTCGGTCATCTGCAGGAGGTGCTGCTGAATGAAAACGGTCGGCTGTAGGAGCGGGGGGGGGGGGGGGGGTGTTTGGGGGCGCGGAGGGAAAAATCTTCCGGCCGCCGAAGATGTGTCGGCTGTACCTGCTCCCTTGGGCATTGGCGGCGAGCCAGTAACCAATCGGGTGCTGGCACTGTTTTTCGCGGGCAAGCGCGCTCCTACATGTCGATTGTTTGCCCGCACTGATTCCTCAGCCTGCCCTCAGCCATTCAGCTCCAATTAAGGCCGATGTTGATATGATCGCGGTCCATTCACCGACCGCCTTTGTCCATGCCCGACTCTACGCCCACCCCAACAGCCCGCGCCCTGCCGGACAGTTTCTTCCATCGTGATGCGCAGACGCTTGCCCGCGACCTGCTCGGCAAGGTCATACGGCACAAGGTCGGCGATTTGTGGTTGTCGGCGCGGATCATTGAGACGGAAGCGTATTACGTTTCTGAAAAGGGCAGCCACTCTTCCCTCGGCTACACGGAGAAACGCAAGGCGCTGTTTCTGGAGGGCGGGCACATTTATATGTATTACGCCCGCGGCGGCGACTCGATCAACTTCAGTGCCGAAGGTCCGGGCAATGCCGTGTTGATCAAATCGGGCTACCCGTGGGTCGATGCCGTATCCGATGAAAACGCCCTGGCCCAGATGCTGCTCAACAACCCTGACGCCAGTGGCAACGTGCGCCCGCCCGAGCGGCTGTGCGCAGGGCAAACCTTGCTGTGCAAAGCGCTGGGCCTGAAAGTGCCGATGTGGGACGCCAAGCGTTTCGATGAAGAACATCTCTTTGTCGAAGACGTCGGTCAGCGGCCGCCACGCATTATCCAGACGACGCGCCTCGGCATTCCTGCCGGTCGTGACGAACACCTGATGTACCGATTCGTTGACGCCGCTTATGCAAGGTTCTGCACACGGAACCCGGTCAGACGCGGTCAAGTCGAAGGACGCGACTACATCCTCATCGAGCAAGGAAACTAAATTCATGGGCGCTTGGCTCGACAGCATCACCTCCTGGCTAGGCGCCAATCCCTCATGGCTGGGCGCGGCGGTTTTCATCGTCGCGTTCATTGAATGCCTGGCCATCGCCGGCATCGTTGTCCCTGGCACCGTCTTGCTTTTCGCCATCGCCGCCTTGGCCGGCAGCGGTGTGCTGCCGCTCAGTGAAGCGCTGCTGTTGGGGTTTTTGGGCGGCATCCTGGGCGATCTGGTGTCGTACTTTCTGGGCAGGCGCTTTCATCAGAACATCCGCCAGTTGCCCGGCCTTCGCAATCATCCGGAATGGATCGGCGGCGCCGAAACCTACTTCCAGCGCTACGGGATCGCCAGCCTGCTGGTCGGCCGCTTTATCGGCCCGCTGCGGCCTATGCTGCCCATGGTCGCCGGCATGTGCGACATGCCATTTGTGCGCTTTGCCGGTGTCAGCCTGATCGCCGCTGCCGGTTGGTCAGTGGTCTACATCCTCCCGGGCTGGGCCACCGGTGCGGCCATCCGCCTGCCGTTGCCCGAAAATTTCTGGCCACAAGCGGCCGTGGTCGGCGGCGGCCTGGCGCTCCTGCTGGGCATCAGCGTCCAGGCCAGCCTGAGGCACAAACCGTACGCGACCAAACTCATCGCGCTGACGGCGTTCATCCTGCTGGGCTGTGTGTTTCTCGGCTGGCCGTACCTCGCCGATTTCGACCAGGGCATCATGACGGTGGTGCAGGCAAGCCGGAGTGCGGCTGCCGAGAACTTTGTGGTGATGGTGACGGGGTTGGGAGACTTCCGGACGCAGTTCTGCGCGGCCGCTCTGCTGACGGTGCTGCTCCTTGTCACACGCCGGTGGCGCCACGCGATATTCGTTGTGGGCACAGCCTTGGGCGCTGCGCTGATCAATCAGAGCATGAAATACACTTTCGCTCGCGCCCGGCCAGAGGTCCTGACCGAACCACTGGCCACCTACAGCATGCCGAGCGGGCATGCCTCGGCATCGTTTGCGCTGTTCATGGCACTGGCGGTGCTTGCGGGTCGCGGGCAACCGGTGCGACTGCGACTGACCTGGCTGTTGCTGGGCGCAATCCCGGCATTGGCGATCGCGATGTCACGCGTGTATCTGGGCGTGCATTGGCCAACAGATGTGACGGCGGGCATGTTGCTGGCGTTCTTCACCTGTGCGGCGAGCCTTGCCTTCGTGCAGAACAAAAAGCCACTGGAAGCGCTGCCGATCAAGGTGTGGTGGCTAGTGCTGCCGGCGATGGTGGCGCTGTTTGGTGGCTTCGGCTTGCACTCATTCCCTCACGGATTGATCCGCTATCAGTATTGAGACGCCCTGAGTCAAGGCGCGACGGGGCGATGGGCAGCTTCACGCCGCGCTCCCTTCAGGTAAACGCCTGACACGGCGTCAGGCCTGCATGTCGCCCTGCATCTCGTCCAGCAGGTCCTGAATCGCGTCGAGCCGCTCTTCTGCGTCTTCGATCTCCAGCAACTCGATTTTGTCTTCTTCTGCAAACGGCAGCAGGTAGGCCAGTTGATTGGCCAACGAATGCTGACCGCTGGCCGTCAGGCCCATGTTCAGGGCTGCCACCATCGGGTGCTCGGCCAATGCGGCAAGCAGCGCGACCAAGTCGTCGTCCTCCTCCTGCAACGGTTGCTCCTGCGGCTCATCGAGCCACTCGACCTCACCGATCAACAGGTTATCGCGCTGGGTGCTGTACTCCTTGACCCGAAAGCGCCGAGCGCCCACGACGCGAATCCCGAGCAGGCCGTTGTCCTGCTTCTCGAAATCGGTGACCCGCGCTTCGCAGCCGATCATCGAGAAACCGTCCGGTACCTCGCCCGTCTCGCTGCCTTCGGTGATACAGACCACGCCAAAGCCTTCGCCCTGCTTCATGCAGCGGCCAATCATGTCGAGGTAACGCGCCTCGAATATCTGCAGATCCAGCACGCACCCGGGGAACAGCACGGCATTGAGCGGAAACAACGGCAACGACATAAACCCATCCTCAAGCAACCAGAGACACCGCCAACGGCAGGAACAAGGCCGTGGCGACACCCATCAAACTCATCGCCAGCGCCGCAAAGGCGCCGCATTCCTCACTTTCCTGCAGAGCCGCTGAAGTCCCCACGGCGTGGGCGGTCAGCCCCAGGGCCATGCCTCTGGCCTCCGGGCTGGTCACCTGCGCCAGGGTCAGCAAACCGGGGCCGAATATGCCGCCGATCACCCCGGTTATCAACACAAAAACCGCGGCCAGCGCGGCGACACCGCCAATCTGCTCGGCCACCAGCATGGCAATGGGCGAGGTAACGGATTTCGGCGCCATGGTCATCAGGATCATGTGATCGGCGCCCAGCAGCCAGCCCAGGCCAACGCACAGCCCGGTGGCCAGTACGCCGCCCACCACCAGCGTAGTCAATACCGGCCAGAACAGCTGGCGTATCCGCCGCAGATTCAGATAAAGCGGCACGGCCAGTGCGACCGTCGCCGGGCCCAGCAGAATGCTGAGGATTTCAGTGCTTTTGCGGTACTCCACGTAGGAAAGTCCGCAGCCCACCAGCACGCCAATCACCACCAGCATCGAGATGAGCACGGGCTGCAGAAAGACCCAGCGGGTTTTCTCGTAGCCGGCCAGCACCAGTTGATAGGCGCCCAGCGTGATAGCGATGCCGAACAGCGGATGATGAATCACCGACAGCCAGGCGCCATGCCAGTCCAGACTCATGAGAGCTCCCGGCGTCTGGCCTGACGATCAATGAGTTTCTGCATCAGCCAGCCGGCAAAGGTCAGCGAGACCATCAGCGAAATGACCAGCGAGCCGACAATCGCCCAGAAATCCTCGGCGATCTGGTCGGCGTAGACCATCACGCCCACCGCGGGCGGTACGAGCAGCAACGGCAGGTAACGCAACAGGCTGCTGGCCGCCAGGCTGATGGGTTCACTGACTTCGCCTCGGGTCATCAGGTAAATCATCAACAGCACCAGACCGATGATCGGGCCGGGCAGTATCGACAGAAACAGGTGGTTGAGTGCGGTTCCGATCAGTTGGAACAGCACAAGCCAGGTCAGGCCTCTTAGCAACATGAAAAAACTCCAGCAGGTTCGCGCGACATTATAAGCACGCCGCCCGCGCTGCCTATGGGCTGGTATTCGCCAGTCGAGGGCTGATTGACCCAAGGCATGGCGCGTGCTGATCTTCAATCAGGGCATTCACGGGCCCCGATTGCCCGCCCTGACGATCATTTATAAATACAACAACGAACAAGGAACACCTTCATGCCCTACGTGCCCGCTGCGGAACTCAAACATTACGAAGGCAAGGATCTCGGATATTCCGACTGGCTGACCATCGATCAGGCGCGGATCAATCTGTTCGCCGAGGCCACCGGAGACTTTCAGTTCATTCATGTCGATCCGGTCAAAGCGGCGCAGACACCTTTTGGTTCGACCATCGCCCATGGTTTTCTATCGCTGTCGCTGATGCCCACGTTGATGGAGTCGCTGTTGGTCGTGCCTGAAGGCATGCAGATGGCGATCAACTATGGCCTGGACAGCGTGCGTTTCATTCAGCCGGTGAAAGTGAATTCGCGCGTTCGTCTAAAAGTCAGCCTGGTGCTGGTGACGGAGAAGAAGCCGGGGCAATGGCTGCTCAAAGCCAGCGCAACGCTTGAAATCGAAGGCCAGGACAAGCCTGCGTTCGTTGCTGAACCGCTTTCGCTCTGCTTTGTGTAAGGCCGCCGCTCGCGCCCAAGCGCCCGCAAAACATGAAACAGTCGTAACAGACTGTTTCATGAGCGTTCCTCGCTGCGGCATACTCGCTGCGGCTGTGTGAGCGACTCGATACAGGTACGCGATCAGATCACGCCGAAACATCTTTTTTTCGGGATTTACCATGCGCGCGCTTGCTCCTTTGGCCCTGACCCTCCTTCTTACCGCGTGCGGCGACGGCGAATCGCTGTTGCCGCCGGACGCGCGCCTGCCCGACGGCGGCCGCTATCGTGGCGACGTCATCAACGGCGTGCTGCAAGGCAAAGGCCGGATCGATTACCCCAATGGCAGCTGGTACGCCGGGGAATTCAAAAACGGGCAATGGAACGGCCAGGGTGAATGGCATGCGAGCAACGGCGACGTGTACCGGGGCGGTTTTCAGGATGGTCTTTTTCACGGTCAGGGCTCGCTCACGACCAGCGCGGGCAGCTACGTCGGCGGCTACAAGCTGGGCCGACGCGACGGCGAAGGCACGCTGAAAGAGCACGGCATGAGCTATCGCGGCGAATTCAAGGCTGACCTGTACGACGGCGCCGGCCATCTGGAACTGGACGACGGCAGTGAGTATCAGGGCCAGTTCGCCCACGGCAAACCCAACGGCGAAGGCCAGCGCAGCGATTCGGCGGGCAACCAGTTCAGCGGCAAGTTCGTCGATGGTCAGCTGGAGGGCACGGGCAATTTCAACAGTGCCGATGGCGATCAGTACGTCGGCGGCTTCCACAACAACCAGCTTAACGGCCGTGGCCGCTACGAAAATGCCGACGGTGATGTCTGGTCGGGGCAGTTCAAGGACGGCGCTTTCACCGGCAAGGGCGAACTGATCGGCTCCGATGGCACGCGCTATCAAGGGGAGTTCAAGAACTGGCGTTTCGCAGGCGCAGGCAGCTTGCGGCTTCCGGACGGCAGCGTTTACGTCGGCCAGTTCGAGAACGACAACTATCAAGGCAGCGGCGTGCTGACGACGGCCGAGGGGGACGTGCAGAGCGGGACTTGGTCGAACGGTCAGCGTGTACGTGATGGCGCTGGCAAGCTGTTGCCGGATCCGCTGGAAACCGGCTTGCTCGCTCAGGGCGCCCTCGTCGAGAAGGCGCTTGCCGGCGTGCCTGCTTCAACGCCGGCCATCGAGCTTTACAGCCTGGTGGTGGGTGGCGATGGCAAGCAAAGCGTCTTCCTGCGCGAAGCCGATTACGTCAATAAGCTGCTGGCGACGCGCTTCGGTGCGTTTGGTCAGATCACGCTGGTCAACCATCGTGACCACATGGCCGACCGCCCGCTGGCAACGCGCGAAACCATCAGCCGCGCGGTGCAGACGCTGGCCAAGCGCAGCGGACCGGAAGATTTGATCTTCATTTACCTGACCAGCCACGGCACGCATGAGCACGAGTTGGTGCTGGATCAGCCGCGTCTGGAATTGTCCGATCTGCCTGCAGACGAGATGGCCGGGGTGCTTGCGCCGCTGAAGAATCGCGACAAGGTGGTGGTGATTTCCGCCTGCTATTCGGGTGGTTTTATCCCGGCGATCAAGGACGAGCGCACGATGGTGATCACCGCTTCCCGCGAAGACCGGGTCTCTTTTGGCTGCTCCGAAGAGGCGGATTTCACCTATTTCGGCGAGGCGCTGTTCGCCAAGGCGTTGGTTGAAACCGACGATCTGGTGCAGGCCTTCAACGAGGCGCGGGGCATTGTCGCCCAGCGCGAGACGGACGAAAGCTTCGAGGCCTCCGAGCCGCAGATGTGGGCGCCCAAAGGCGTCGTCGCCCATTGGCGCCAGTTGCGCAAAAGCCAGGCAGAGCGCGCGCTGAACACAGTGCGACGCTGACGCCGGCCTACGAGCATCGGCATGGCCACCCCGGCGACGCTGAACCTTCACTTGGCGGCAATGACATTTGTAGGAGCCGGCTTGCTGGCGAATGCATGTGTTCAGACGCTGCGGCGGTGGATGCCTGATCGGGTTCGCCAGCAAGCCGGCTCCTACAGAATCGGGTTCGCTCGCAAACTTACCGATTCTGTTGGTTTGGCGTTTACGACAGCGTTCGTCGCCATAAGGTGATTACGCGGCAATCCACTCGTAGGAGCCGGCTTGCTGGCGAATGCGTGCGTTCAGACGCTGCAGCGGTGGATGCCTGATCGGGTTCGCCAGCAAGCCGGCTCCTACAGAATCGGGTTCGCTCGCAAACTAACCGATTCTGTTGGTTTGGCGTTTTACTAC
>Ga0308169_10000688_pt1 | contig 45527 bp, 44 predicted proteins | sample PhyBR1_2_FD_202139 | JGI IMG/M metagenome (GOLD analysis project Ga0308169, IMG submission 202139) | Phyllosphere microbial communities from UC Gill Tract Community Farm, Albany, California, United States - DLSLSB.R1 | ecosystem: Host-associated > Plants > Phyllosphere > Unclassified | place... | reverse complement strand
TGTCATCGACCACCAGCACGTCCGACGCCGGAACGGCCTTGCGAAGGCGCTGGAGCGTCTTGGGCAGCGATTCCAGTTCGTTGTAGGTGGGAATGATCGTAAGGACGCGCACAAAAGGCCTTCCTGGTGGATGTGGTCGGAGCACCGGAAGCCGGACATGCCGGCGCGGGGCGCAACTCCCCATTATAGGGCGGAGGATTCCTGGGTCAGGAACGCAGGGCGGGGCTGGCGAACAGTTCGGTGCCATCTTTCACGGTTTGCAGGCACACCGGATCCGAACCGGTGTCCAGGGCCGGCAGCAGTGGCGTCCTGGCCCGCGGGTCGGTACTCCATGACTGGACCCGCCCATCAGCCACCTGGACCATCAATTCCTCCACGTCCCACACCGCAAAGCTGGCAGGCGCCCCGGGTACGAGCTGCCCGGCCATGGGGTTCGGATGCCGTGCGGCCCGCCACCCTGCACGGGTGTGCCCCAGGAACGCCGCGCGGGCGGAAATACGTTCGTCCGGGTTGTGGTGCTCCACGCAGGCCCGCACACTTGACCAGGGGCGCAGCGGCGTAACGGGGCTGTCACTGCCGAAGCACACCGGCACGCCGGCCGAGTAGAAGGCGGCGAACGGATTCATTGCCTGGCTCCGCTCACCCAGCCGGCGCTCATACAGGGCGCCCGCTCCGCCCCACGCTGCGTCGAAGGACGGCTGGGCACTGACGGTGACGGAATATTGGGCCAGCTTTGCCACGGCCGCGGCATCAGCCATCTCCACATGCTCAAACCGGTGGCCTGCGGCCCGCACCTTCTGCTCCCCCACTTCCCGGGCCGCAAGGTCCAGTGCCTCGAGGGCGGCATCGAGGCCGGCATCGCCGATGACATGGAACCCGCCCTGGATCCCGGCGAGGGAACAGGCGGCAAGATGGGCTGCAGCCTGCTCAACGGCCAGGTAGAGGGTGCCACGTTCCTGCGCGGCGTCACTGTAACCGGCGCGAAGGGCAGCCGTGCGGGAACCGAGCGATCCGTCTATGTTCAAGTCGCCCGCCAGCCCGCGGAGCCCTACCCCGAACTGCGCAACCAGCGCCCGCGCCTGTTCCTCCGTGGAAACCAGTTCACCCCAGTACGGCAGGACCTCCGAACAGGACGAACCACCCGTTTCAGGGTCGTTCCAGCCTGCCGCCATCCTGAGGTCCCCGGAGCCGCCGATGTGCGGTGCACCCATCTCGGCCAGCGCAACGTACCCGTTGGCCGCTGCTTCCGCCAGGGCACGGGCCTGGTGCCGCCTGAGCGAGTCCTGCGGCAGCTGCCGCGTCGCCAGCCGGGCAGCTTCGTGGGCGGCACGCGTTACCCGCGCGCCGCCGTCGTAGCCGTCCTTGCCGCGAAGGTCCGCTGACTGGGCCAGCGACGTCGAAACCAATGCGGAATGCACGTCCACGCGCGAGAGGTATACCGGCCTGCCGCCGGACGCGCGCTCCAGTTCTTCGGCGCCAGGCAGCGTGGGATCCGCCCAGGTGCTCTCGTCCCAGCCGTGGCCGAGCACCGGACCCTCGCCGCCGGCAGCGGCGACCGCGTCCAGCAGCTCGCGGGCCGAGCCGGCGGTCCCGAGCTGCAACGACTCCAGGGCGATTCCGGTTTCGGTCAGATGCATGTGCGAGTCCACGAATCCCGGCGCGACCAGGGCCCCGCGCAGGTCGATGATGTCCATGGAACTGTCCGCGATGGAGGAAGCCGCCTGCTCGGAGCCTACCCACGCGACGGTGTCGCCATCCACCAGCATGGCCGTCGCGAAGGGGTCCGCCGCGGTGTACACGGATCCGTTCCGGTACAGCACCGGAGCGGGCCGGGAGGTGGCCTTGGGGTCTGACGTGGCATCAGGAAGGGGCATAGCGGGCAGGACTCCTGGGGGTAGGGGCACGCCGGGGAATTACCGGACGGGTGCAGCGGAACTAGAGAACGGAGGAATACGCCACGACGCCGCGGCGGATAAGGTTGATGGCCTCAGCACACAGCCGTGCCAGCCGCGGATCAAGGCCCGGAATCTTGGCGAGCTGGTCCAGGAGGTCCACCACCTGCTTGACCCAGCGGACGAAGTCGCCGGCGGCCAGGTCGGTACCGTTGAGGACGTCCTGCAGGTGCCGCCCGCGGGCCCACTTGTACAAGGGCCAGACAAGGCCCAGCTCTGGCTCGCCGGTCAGCGGCAGCTTGTTCTCCTCTTCCACGTCCTCGAGCACGGACCACTCCCGGACCACGATGTCCACCGAGGTTTCGAGGGAGACGCTGGGCATCCGCGGCCGCAGCCCACGGTCCTCACGCTTGGCCTGGTACACCAGCACACTGGCGAGGGCCGCCACCTCGGCCGCGTCGAGGTCATTGAACGCGCCCAGCCGCAGGGACTGGGAGATCAGCAGGTCCTTCTCACCGTAGATCCGGCGCAGCCGCTGCCCGTCCGGGCTGATGTTCAGGCGGCCGTCGCCCGCATCCTCCAAGTACCCGTAGGACGACAGGACATCGCAGACCCGGTCGAAGGTCTTGGCGATGGTGTTGGTGCGCCCCTGGATCTGGCGGACCAGGCCGTCCGTTTCCCGGCGCAGCTTCCACCAGCGCTCCGACCAGCGGGCGTGGTCTTCACGCTCGCTGCAGCCGTGGCAGGGGTGGGCCCGCAGCGCACGGCGAAGGTCGGCGATGCGCTTCTCCTGGTTGGGCAGCGCAGCCGCCCGGCCGAAATCGTGGTTGCGGTTCTGGCCCGGGGCGGGGGCACGGTTCTCCCGCAAGGCGTTCCGCGCGGACGAGGCAAGGTCACGCCGCGACTTGGGCACTTTCGCGTTGAAGGATTTGGGAATACGGATCCGGGTCACGGGCGCGATCGGGCCCTCAAGGTCGTCCGTGCCGATCCTGCGCAGCTGGTTGTCCAATGTGAGCACGGCGGGCCGGGGCTCGCGGCTGTTGTGGTCGGAACTGAGGACGACGGCGGGACCCGGCGCACGTCCGCCGGGAACGTTGACCACGTCCCCGGGCAGCAGGCGGGCCAGGGAGTCATCGCTGAGCGATTTCCGCACCCGGGACTTGGCCTTGGACGTGCCGTTTTCGGCGTCGGTCAGTTCCCTGCGCAGCCGGGCATATTCCGTGAAGTCACCCAGGTGGCAGGTCATGGACTTGGCGTAGCCGGCGAGGGACTCTTCGCGGCTCCGCACCTGCCGGGCCAGGCCCACCACGGAGCGGTCCGCCTGGAACTGCGCAAAGGAGGACTCGAGGATTTCGCGTGCCCGGGTCCGGCCGAACTGCGCCAGGAGATTGATGCTCATGTTGTAGGTGGGCCGGAAACTTGAGTTCAACGGATAGGTGCGGCGTGAAGCAAGGCCAGCCACCGCCGTCGGATCTGTTCCGGGCTGCCAGAGCACCACGGCGTGGCCTTCGACGTCGATGCCCCTGCGCCCGGCCCGTCCGGTCAGCTGGGTGTACTCTCCCGCGGTGATGTCGACGTGCGCTTCACCGTTGAACTTGTCGAGCTTTTCCAGCACCACGGAGCGGGCCGGCATGTTGACGCCCAGGGCGAGGGTCTCGGTGGCAAAGACCGCTTTGACCAGGCCCTCGGCGAAAAGCCCTTCCACCACTTCCTTGAAGGTGGGCAACATTCCCGCGTGGTGGGCGGCGAAACCGCGGAGGAGCCCGTCCCGCCAGGTCCAGAAACCCAGGACATCGAGGTCGTCCGGCGGAATGTCCATGGCGGCCTCATCGACGCGCTGGGCGATGATCCGTTGCTCTTTTTCGGTGGTCAGCCACAGGCCGGAACTGACGCACTGCGCCACCGCTGCCTCGCACCCCGCGCGGGAGAAGATGAAGGTAATGGCAGGCAGCAGGTCCATCCTGTCCAGGCTGGCAATGACCTGGGGGCGGCTGGCCGGCCGCACTCCCCCTGGCTCACTGCCTCGGCCGGGGCGGCCGTTCCCCCGCCGGCTGCGCCCTCCCGGCCCGGGACGGCTGCGGAAGCTCTGCTGGCTTTCGCTGCGGGCCACGGCGAGCAGGTCAGGGTTGACGTCGAACCCGCGGCCTTTGGCGCCGTCGCGGGACTTGCCGGACCTGTCCGGCTGCTGGTCCTCTTCCTCAACGGGTGGTGCGATTTCATCGAAGGTGGTTTCCCCGGCGAAGAGGTCCATGATCTGCCGGCCCACCATGACGTGCTGCCACAGCGGCACCGGGCGGTGCTCGGAGACGACGATGTCCGTGTCCCCGCGGACGGTGTCCAGCCAGGCGCCGAATTCCTCGGCGTTGGAGACGGTTGCGCTCAGCGATGCCACCTGCACCTCGCTGGGCAGGTGGATGATGACTTCTTCCCAGACTGCGCCGCGGAACCGGTCGGCGAGGTAGTGGACTTCATCCATGACCACGTATCCAAGATCATCCAGGGTGGCGGAATCGGCGTAGAGCATGTTCCGCAGGACTTCGGTGGTCATGACTACCACCTGCGCGTCACCGTTGATGCTGGTATCCCCGGTCAAGAGGCCCACGTTGGCTGCACCGTATTTCGTGGTGAGCTCGCTGAACTTCTGGTTGCTGAGGGCCTTGATGGGGGTGGTATAGAAGGCCTTCAGGCCACGCTGCAGTGCGAGGTAGATGGCGAACTCCCCGACAATCGTCTTGCCGGCGCCGGTGGGGGCGGCCACCAGGACTCCCCTGCCCTCCTGCAGGGAGCGGCAGGCCTGCCGCTGGAAGTCATCGAGCTCGAAATCCAGGGTCAGGGTGAACGTTCCCAGGTACGTGGCGGCCTCGGCCCTGCGTTCGGCGCTGGCACGGTACCGCTCAGCGGGCGACAGCTCTTCAGGATCTAGGGGTCCCGTGGAGAAGGGGCCGGTGGTGGAGGACATACTCCAAGCCTAACGGCAGCCTAGAGCTTCTTGAGTTCACTTCCGGGGGTGGCAATGTCGGCTGTGGCCTCGGTCTCTTCCACCTGCCGGGCCTGCCGCCGTTCACGGCGTTTGTCGTTCATGATGCAGATGCCGATGGCGGCGAAGAACAGCGCCAGCAGTGGCCCGGCGAGCATGAACATGGAGATGGCATCCGCGCCGGGAGCGGCGATTGCCGCCAGGACAAACACCAGGAACACCGTGATGCGCCAGGCCTTCAGGATGGTGCGGCCCGACACGAGGCCGGCCATGTTGACGCCCACCAGCACCACGGGGACCAGGAAGGCCAGGCCGAGCATCAGTACCATCCGGGTGACGAACTCGATGTAAGTCCGCGCATCGATCACGCTCGAGGAGCCGGCAGGAGTGAACTGGGTCAGCGCATGGACCACCTGCGGGACAACAAGCCAGCCAACCCAGATGCCGGCAAGGAACAGCGGTATGGCGGCGGCCATGTAGCCCAGGGTGTAGCGCCGTTCCTTGGAGGTCAGCCCCGGGGTGATGAAGGCCCAGAGCTGGTAGATCCAGATGGGACTGGAGATGACGGCCCCGATGAGCAGGGACATCTGAAGCTTGAAATCAAACGGCGACGCAATGGTTCCGAAATTGATGGCGGCGAGGCCCCCGGTCTCCTCCGAAATGCGGCTGACCGGTTCGGCCAGGGCCTTCAGCAGCGGATCGTAAAGGATCCAGCCCCCAATGCCGCCGATGACGACGCCGATGGCCGACTTGATCAGCCGGTTCTTCAGCTCCTTGAGGTGCTCCCAGAGGGACATGCGCCCCTCGGGGTTGGCTTTACGGGCCCGCGACAGTGCCACGGGAGGTCAGGCGCGGGTTGACGGCGGAACGTCAGTGCCGTCTGTCGGCTCACCGGGCTTCGCCTTGGGGTGGTTCACGATGGTGCCTTCCACGGGGCCGTTGGCCTCGGTGGAGTCGGTTTTGCCGTCGTTCTTCATTTCCTTGACCTCGGACCTGATGATCCGCATGGACTGGCCGAGGCTGCGGGCCATGGCCGGAAGTTTGGGCGCGGCGAACAGAAGCAACGCAACAATGATGATGATTACGATCGGCCAGGGGCCATCAAAGAGTCTTCCCACGGGAAATCCTTTCCTCTAAATACATCCTACTTCTATGTGAAGTCGAGATCTCCGAGCGCCTGCGGCTGACCCCGGTCTTTCTTGCGCTGCACTCGCCGGCGGCGCCGTTCTTCGCGCCGGGCCGATTTGGATGCCTCGTAATCATGTCGCATGACAGCGGGCGAGGCAAAAACGGCAGACCCGGGCCACGGCCGCCCGGGATCGGCGGCTTCGACCGGTGCTTCAGCAGGCTCGATGTGCCCCAATTTCCCGCCGGCGGCGGTGAGGTCCTTCACGGTGGCCATGAACTGGCGGAAGAGACGGATGCCCAGCAGGACATAGAACAGCAGGGACACGGCGACCAGCGCCACCCATATGAGAATCCAGGACCACCAAGGCATGCTGAGAAGTCTATCCGGCGTACCTTGCCAGCGCCGCCGCCAGCCAGTCCCGTGCGGCGTCGGCCAGTCCGGCAGGGGCCAGGATCCGGGCCGAACCGCCGTGCTGCGCCACGAACATCGGCAGCCACGCAGTGTTGCCGAAGCGGATCTCGGCGACCAGTCCGCCGTCGGGCAGTTCTGCGGTGCGGGCCGCGTAATAGTCGTCCGCCAGCCCCCTGCCCTGCCGGGTGAGCTGGACGGTGACCACGGTGTCGTCGTCGTTCGCCGTGAAAAGCTTGGCGGGAACCCCGCCTTCGGGTGCCGCCTGCCTGCTGGCGGGCGCGCCGTTGGGATGTACCTCCCGGACCCTGTCCAGCCGGAAGTTCCGGAGCCCGTCCACCAGGTGGCACCAGGCTTCGAAGTACCAGGTGTTGTCCAGGGAGTAGAGCCGCAGCGGGTCCACGTCGCGTTCGGTGACGGCATCCCGCTGCGGTGAGAGGTAAGTCAGGTGGAGCTGGGACCCGGACTCGATGGCGCGGCGGACTGTGGCATGGGTGGCGGCGTCCGCGGGGGCAACCTGGGGGCCGGCAATGGAGGCGGCGCGCAGTCCTTCCTCCCCGGCTGCGGCAAGGAGCTTCAAAGTGACCGATTCCAGGGCGCCGCCGCCCGGCAGGTCGGGCAGGCCGTTCAGCGTCTCCAGCCCGGTCAGCAGGGCACAAGCTTCCGCCACCGTGAACCTGACTGGCTTCTTCAGGTCGAGGTCCTGGGTGATGAAGACGTGGCCGTCCTCCCACTGGATGTCCAGCAGGTCGTCCGGATACCCTTCGGGCAGGCCGGAACAGATAAGGATCCGGAGGTCGGCTTCCAGCTCCTCCCTGGTGACGCCGAAGTGGTCAGCGACGTCCTGGATGTGCAGGCCCTGGTTGTGGACCAGGAACGGGACCAGCTGCAGCATGCGCTTGAGCTGTTCCTCGGAGGTGCCCTTGCGCACCGTTCGGGCAGGGGCAGAGCCCGGGAAGGCGTAGGAGGGCCGGGGTGCGGTGCTGAAGTCGAATGCGGCCTGCAGGCGGCGCCGTACGGCCTGGCGGAGGTCTGCGGGTTCCACTACCAGGGCATCGGGGCCGTAGGACGCCAGCTCTTCGGCGAACACTTCGGGATCGCGGTATTCCAGCGCCAGCCGGTCGTGTCCCCGGGGCGGGTGGCCAGGGGCCGGGCTGCCGGCAGCTTCCACGGCGCGTGCCCGCAGTGCCAGCAGCCGCCCGTTGGGGACGTCCACGACGGCGGTGCGGAGCGGCAGTTCAGGCAGCCGTGCGAGCTCGGCCCGGATGTTGAAGTTGGCCGGCGGGACGTAGTGTTCCCGCGCCAGCGTGGTGACGGCACTGGTGAAGCGGGACAGGCGGAAATGCCTGGGCGCCTGCCGGCCGCGGTCGTAGCCCATGAGGTACCACTGGCCGAACCGGCTGCCCAGTCCCCAAGGTTCGACAGTGCGGGTTTCCTCCTTGCCGGTGCTGCCGGCCAGGTAGGTGAACGTGACAGGGTGCCGGGCGTGCATGGCGGTGACGATGTCGTCGAAGGCCTGGCCGGCCGGTTTTATCCGTGGCTGGACCCCGGCAGGCAGTTCCACGTCCGCCAGTTTGCCGGATGCCTGGAGTTTCCGCAGGGCGCTCTGGGCGGCGGATCCGAGTGCGGCACGCTCCCAAAGCTGGGAGGCCAGCAGGAGGACTGTCCATTCCTCCGGCCCAAGCTGGACGTCCGGGAGCCGGTTGGACTCCTTGCCGATCCGGTACCGCGTGGTGGCTGGATCGTCCTCGCTCCAGCCCAGGTCGGTCAGGGTTTCCACGTCGAAGCCCATGGCCCGCAGGTCATTCTTGTCCCGCTCGAACATCCGCCCGAATGCGACGTCGTTGCCGGAGGTGTCGTGGTAGACCTTGTCGCGCAGTTCGCTGCGGCGCAGGCCGTAGCGGGTGTTGAGCAGCGCGATCAGCAGGTTGAGCAGTCGTTCGGTGCGGGATACGGACACCTTGGTTACGTTACTAAACTGCCCGCTTAAAGCAGAAAGCGCGGCAGGACGGGAAGTTGATGCTCCCCGTGCTGCCGCGCTTCGGCGTGTACTTGGTGACCGGTTAGCGGACGTCCACGAGGTCAACCACAAAGATCAGGGCCTCGTTGGGGGCAATGGCCCCGCCGGCACCCCGCGAGCCATAGGCCAGTTCGGAGGGGATCTCCAGCCGGCGGCGCCCGCCGACCTTCATGCCGAGCAGTCCCTGGTCCCAGCCCTGGATGACCTGGCCGACGCCTACGCGGAAGTCCAGCGGCGCGCCGCGGCCCCAGGACGCGTCAAACTCTTCGCCGGTGGACCAGGCAACGCCCACATAGTGGGTGGAGACGGTGTCCCCGGCCTTGGCTTCGCGGCCGGTGCCCTCGATGAGGTCCGTGATGACCAGTTCCGTGGGTACGCCACCCTCCGGGAAGTCGATCTCGGGCTTCTGGCGGTCAAATTCCCGCTGTCCAAACGACATGCTTGCTCCTATGCGTGTGAGTGATGGGTGCCGCGAAAGGAACGCGGCGTCCCTGTAAGTCTTGCTACTTGACCCCGAGGATGTCCACTACGAAGACGAGGTCGCCCTTGGCCTGCCCCTGGCCAGCGTTGCCGTAGGCCAGGTCCTTGGGGATGACCAGCAGGACGCGGGAACCCACGGTCTTGCCGGCGAGGCCCTGGGTCCAGCCTTTGATGACGCCCGTAAGGGGGAAGGTGGCGGGCTGGCCGCGGTCGAAGCTGGAATCGAACTTGGTGCCGTCGGAAAGGTTGACGCCCACGTAGTTGACTGTCAGCGTATCGGACTCTTTCACGGCAGCGCCGGTGCCCTTGATCAGGTCCTGGGATACGAGGGCCGTCGGGGCCGCTGCACCAGCAACGTTGATCTCCGGTACGCCGTCTTTTTCCGTCACGGTGGGAAGGCCGGCCGGCGGGCTCACGGTCTCACCCTGGGGCTTGTCCAGGACAGGCGTGGGGTCGGAAGCGGAGAGTACCTTGATGATCAGCAGCTGGCTGGGTTCGGCGGCCGCGCTCGGGCTGGGGCTGGCGCCGTCGGACGGGCTGGGACTTGCCGAGGGTGCACTTTGCTTGCCGGGGACGGCCAGGGCAAGGCTGGACCCTACCTTGGCACCGACAAAGGCGTTATAGATGACGGCGCTGCTGGTCTTGAGCTCATCGTTCAGCTCCAGGCTTTCAGGCTCGTTGGGGAACGTATCCTCAAGCTGGGATCCGTCCGTGCCGTTCAGGGCCAGGATGGAGATCTTCGCTACCTGGTTTGCCTTCACGCGGTCACCGCTGCCTTCGGAAACAACCTTGACGGTGGGTTGCGTAACGGTGAGCGGCTTGTCGAAGTCCACGCCAGGGGCCTTCTTGTCCCCGTTGTCGGTCAGCTTGAGGGAGTCGAACTTTGCAGTCTCCCCGGCAGACTGGCTGCTGGGCTCCGGCTGGGAGCTTGTACCTCCGCAGGCGGTCAGGAGCAGCAGGCCGGGAAGGAGTATTGCTAGTAGTCGGCGCACGTAGGAAAACTTTCGTCGGGGCAGGGTGGATACGGTATTGCACGTCGCGGCGTACAACGCCGTTATCCAGAATAGACCCTGAAGCTGAACGTCAGCCCATAGAGTCCAGGAGGGCATCCACCCGGTCATCGACGCTGCGGAACGGATCCTTGCACAGAATCGTCTGGTGGGCCCGGTCATTCAGTTTCAGGTGTACCCAGTCAACGGTGTAGTCGCGTCCCAGTTCCTGGGCGCGGCGGACAAAGTCGCCCCTGAGCTTTGCGCGGGTAGTCTGCGGCGGAGCGTCCACGGCGCCCTTGATGACGGTGTCGTCCACGATTCGCCGCACCGCCCCGCGGGACTGCAGCAGGTAGTAGAGGCCGCGGCTGCGGGAGATGTCGTGGTACGTGAGGTCGAGCTGGGCGATCCGTGGTGCATCCAGGCCAAGGCCGTGGCGTTCGCGGTAGTTATCCATCAACTTCTTCTTGATGGCCCAGTCGATTTCAGTGTCGATGCCCCGGGTGTCTCCTGATTCGATGGCACGGAGCGTCCGCTCCCACAGGTCGAGGATCGCGGGAACATGGGGGTTGTGCGCGCCGTGCTCCTTCACGAAGGCAGTGACCTTGGTCAGGTACTCCTGCTGAATCTCCAATGCAGTCAGCTGGCGGCCGTTGGCCAGGCGGACCAGGGCGCGACCGCTGAGGTCATGCGAAATTTCCCTGATGCTTCGGATGGGATTCTCCATCCTCATGTCCCGCATGATCACGCCGGCTTCGATCATCCTGAGGACAAGGTCCACGGTGCCGATCTTCATCAGTGCCGTCGCTTCAGACATATTCGAGTCCCCGACGATGACGTGCAGCCGCCGGTAGAACTCGGCGTCCGCGTGGGGCTCGTCCCGGGTGTTGATGATGGGCCGGGACCGGGTGGTGGCGGACGAGACGCCCTCCCAGATGTGGTCGGCCCGCTGGGAGAAGGCATACGTGGCCCCGTGCGGCGTCTTCAGGATTTTGCCGGCGCCCGCAATGAGCTGGCGGGTGACGAGGAACGGAATCAGGATTTCGGCCAGTCGTGAAAATTCCCCGCGCCGGGGAATCAGGTAGTTCTCGTGGCTGCCGTAGGAGTTGCCCGCGGAGTCGGTGTTGTTCTTGAACAAGTAGACGGTCCCGTTGAACCCTTCTGCGGCCAGCCGCGCCTGGGCCTCATCCACGAGGTCGTCCAGGATGAGCTCGCCGGCCCGGTCGTGGGCTATCAGCTGGGCGAGGTCGTCACACTCTGCGGTGGCGTATTCGGGGTGCGATCCGACGTCGAGGTACAGGCGTGAGCCGTTGGTCAGGAAGACATTGGAAGAGCGACCCCAGCTGACCACCTTGCGGAACAGGTACCGCGCCACCTCCTCGGGCGCAAGGGGCCTGGAGTCGGGGCTCGAATAGGAGATCCCGAACTCGGTTTCGATGCCGAAGATTCTCTTGTCCATCTGATCCTCCTAGGCCAGCAGTGCTGTGATGTCCGCGTCGTTGAGCCTGCGGAAGGCGCGCCGGGAGCCGCGGGAGCTCTCGGAGAACCGGTCCAGGACGGCCACCTCGAGTGCGCCGGGCGGCAACGGTGCCACCGTTTGTTCACCCTCCTGGGCAGGTGTAAGACCTTTGAGTGCGAGCCGCACGGCGTCCGCAAAACCCAGTGACGCCTGCCATCCCGCTTCAATGGCGGAGGAGACCCGGTCGGCCTGGCCACCCATCACGACAAAACTGTGTTCGTCGGCGATCGACCCGTCAAATGTCAGCCGGTAGAGGTGGTCTTCAGCCTGCGTGGGGCCCACCTCGGCCACGGCAAGCTCCACCTCGAAAGGCTTTTGTTCCGCCGTGAAGACGGCGCCGAGACTCTGGGCGTAAACGCTCGCCAGGCCCCGGGCGGTGACGTCCTCGCGGTCATAGGAGTATCCGCGGACATCTGCGTAGCGGACCCCGGCCTGGCGAAGGCTTTCGAATTCGTTGTATTTGCCCACGGCGGCGAACGCGATCTTGTCATAGATCTCGCCGATCTTATGCAGCGAGGGAGACGGGTTCTCGGCAACCAGTGCAATGCCCTCCGCGCAGCTGATGACGACCACCGAGCGGCCCCGGGCGATGCCCTTCCGCGCGAAATCCGCGCGGTCCTTCATCAGCTGTTCGGGCGACACGTAGAACTGCTGGGTCATCTCAGGCCTCCCGTCCGGCGATGGTGCGTGACTCAATCACGGCACGCGAGGCAGTGGCGAGTTCGGCTTCCGGAACCCGGCGGGCTCCGGTCCTGTCCACGGTGTAGACCACCGGCCACAATTGCCGGACGGTGTCGGGTCCGCCGGTGGCGGAATCGTCATCGGCAGCGTCGTACAGGGATTCCACTGCAACCGACAGGGCTTCGGCTGCACTGAGGTTGGGCCGCCACAGCTTCTTCAGGGCGCCCCGTGCGAAGACGGAGCCCGAGCCCACGGTGTGGTGTTCGTGTTCCTCGTACCGGCCTCCGGTGACATCGTAGGAGAACAGCCGCCCGACACCGGCGCTGGTGTCGAAGCCGGCGAAGAGGGGCACTACCGCGAGCCCCTGGAGGGCCAGCGGCAGGTTCCCCCTGATCATGGCCCCCAGCCGGTTCGCCTTGCCCTCGAGGCTGAGTTGGGTGCCTTCGATTTTTTCGTAGTGCTCGAGTTCAACCTGGAAGAGCCGCGTCAGGTCAATCGCAATGCCGGCTGTCCCGGCAATGCCAAGGACCGAGAAATGGTCTGCCGGAAAGACCTTCTCAATGTGCCTGCTGGCAATGACGTTGCCCATCGTGGCCCGCCGGTCGCCCGCCATGAGGACACCGCCGCCGTAGCTCATCGCCACGATGGTGGTGGCATGGGGAACCTGCAGCGGGGCAGCTGCCGACGCGCCACCCTGAAGGGACCGGTTGAACGGCAGTAACTCCGGCCGGTCCCGTTGCAGGTGCTCCGTAAAGGACGAGGTGGCGTTGGCGGCTACCTGGTTGGCGGTTGATTCCTGCACTCATCACTCCTTGAACGTGGTACTTCAACGTTGGTACAGATCCCGGCCGTCCGCGGCTTCCGCCACCTCCCGGCTCCGGGTTACTGGCCGCCCTTTTGGACGAACGCCCGGACAAACTCCTCGGCGTTGGATTCCAGGACGCCGTCAATTTCGTCGAGGAGGTCGTCTACGCCCTCAGTGGACGCCGACGCCTTGGCCTCGGGCGGTGCCGGGGGTGCCTCGGGAATGTCTTCGTCGACCTGGATGTCACGTGACTGCGGCTGCTGCTGCTCCTGGCCTGCCATTGGTTTCCCTCCTTCATCGTTCGGGGAATCCGGCGGATCCTCCGATATGCCCATCCTGCCACGGTACGGGCGTTCCGGCGCGGTTTATGCCGCAGGCGGAGTGCTGTTGTGTCCCAGCAGTTCGCCAAGGAACGGTCCGGCTTCCCGGTAGCGCTCGAACAACGCTCCGGTCAGGACTTTGGTTCCCCTCAGGGGCTCCCGGGTGGGCACGCGCTGCAGCCGTCCGTAACCGGGGACATCAAAGATAACTGAGTCCCAGCTTGCCCCCACCACATCCTTGCCAAAGCTGCTGATGCACTTCCCCCGAAAGAAGGCCCGCGTATCGGCGGGAGGTTCCGCAACGGCTGCGGCGATGGTGGCGTCGTCCACGATCCGCTGCATCCGGTTCCTGGACAGCAGCCGGTAGTAGAGACCCTTTTCCGGCCTGATATCGGCCCACTGGAGATCCACCAGCCCCAGCCGCGCATCGTTCCATTCCAGGCCGTCGCGCTGGCGGTAACCGTCCAACAGCGAGAGTTTGGCCAGCCACTCCACGGAGGTGGCCGCGGAAGCCCTGTCACTGTCCAGTTGGGTGAGCACCGCTGCCCACCGCTCCAGCACCTCGTGGGTGTGCCCATCGCCGTCCACGGCATCGCCCACACCGGTATCCTGGGCGAGCTTGGCGGCGGCCTCGTGGTACATCCACTGAAGATCTAGGGCTGAGACGCGCCTGCCATCCAGCAGGCGAAGCTTGGCCGTCAGCGAGGTGTCGTGGCTGACGGTCTTGAGGGCCGCAACGGGCTCGTACACCTCGACTTTGGGGGCCAGGCCCGCCTCGATGAGGCTGAGGACCATGGCGGTGGTGCCGAACTTAAGGTAGTTGGAGACCTGGCTGAGGTTCGCGTCCCCGATGATCACGTGCAGCCGCCGGTACTTGTCCGCCGTGGCATGGGGTTCGTCGCGGGTGTTGATGATGGGTCTGCGGATGGTGGTTTCCAGCCCCACCTCCGCTTCGAAGAAGTCGGCGCGCTGGCTGACCTGGAATCCGGGTACGGAGCTGTCCTGCCCCAGCCCCAGCCGGCCGGCCCCACAGATCACCTGCCGGGTGACGAAGAATGGGGTCAGCCCGCGCACGATGTCCCCGAAGGGCACCGACCGCGGCATGAGGTAGTTTTCGTGCGAACCGTACGACACTGACTTGTTGTCAGTGTTGTTCTTGTACAGGTTCACCGGTGGCAGGGCAGGGTCCGCTGCCAGCCGGCGCAGTGCTGCCAGCCCTACAAGGTCCCCGGCCGCGTCCCAGGTTACTGCGTCCCTGGGGTTGGTTACCTCCGGGCTGGAATATTCGGGATGGGCGTGGTCGACGTATAGCCTTGCGCCGTTGCCGAGGACCATGTTCATCAGGAGGGTCCCCGACTCATCCTGTCCGTCGAGTTCCAGCTCCTCCCGGCCGTATGCGAGGGCCACCGCCTCCGCGTCGAGTACCGGGGGCTGGTCGGTCAGCTGGGATGGATGGGCGGAGCCCCGGTCCACAGTCCAGCCCCGGGCATCGTGCAGCGGTTCCTCGTCGGTGTAGTCCCACCGCGTCTCGGCGCCGCCGGCAGCCCGCTGGCGGGTGACCTGGGCGTAGGCCTGGACCACCCGGGCACTCATCATGGTGGCATTGGCGGACGGTGCGGACGGAGCGTGGATGCCATATTCGGTTTCCGCCCCCATGACCCGCATGGCTCCGCCGACGGGGAGGGCTTCCCCGGCAGCGGAACCGTGTGCAGCGGTCACAGATATTGTCCCGTGGTTGGCATCGTCTCGATGGACTTGCCTGGCTCCTGCCCGGCCTTGCCCTGGACGATGGTCCGGATGTAAGTGATCCGTTCGCCCTTCTTGCCGGAGATGCGTGCCCAGTCGTCCGGGTTGGTGGTGTTGGGCATGTCCTCGTGCTCGCGGAATTCGTCCACCACGGCACGCAGCAGGTGCTCGATCCGGAGCCCTTTCTGGTGGGTGGTCAGCAGGTCCTTGATGGCGTACTTCTTGGCCCGGTCCACAACGTTCTGCACCACTGCGCCGGAGTTGAAGTCCTTGAAATAGAGCATCTCGGTGTCACCGTTGGCGTACGTGACCTCGAGGAACTCGTTGGACTTGTCCGTGGAGTACATGGCTTCAACAGTGCGCTGGACCATGGCATCCACAGTGGCCTGGACGTCCCCGTTGTGTTCGGCAAGGTCCGACTCATGGAACGGCAGGTCCGGCGTGATGTATTTGTTGAAGATGTCCGCCGCGGCTTCGGCATCGGGACGCTGGATCTTGACCTTTACGTCCAGCCGGCCGGGCCGGAGGATCGCGGGATCAATCATGTCCTCGCGGTTGGACGCACCGATAACGATGACGTTGTCGAGGCGTTCCACGCCATCGATTTCACTGAGCAGCTGGGGCACGATGGTGGTTTCGACGTCGGAGGAAATGCCCGTGCCGCGGGTGCGGAACAGTGAGTCCATCTCATCGAAAAACACTACGACCGGGCTGCCATCCGATGCCTTTTCCCTGGCGCGGGAGAAGATCAGGCGGATATGCCGTTCTGTCTCGCCGACATACTTGTCCAGCAGCTCAGGGCCCTTGATGTTGAGGAAGTAGCTCTTCAGGTCCACGTTTCCGGACCGCTCGGCGGCCCGCGCCGCAAGCGAATTGGCAACCGCCTTGGCGATCAGCGTCTTTCCACACCCCGGCGGACCGTAAAGGAGGATGCCCTTGGGAGCCTTCAGGCCGTGCTCCCGGTAGAGGTCCGGGTGCAGGAACGGCAGCTCGACGGCGTCGCGGATCTGCTCGATCTGCGGGCCCAGGCCACCGATGTCCTCGTAGGTGATGTCCGGGACTTCTTCAAGGACAAGGTTTTCAACCTCGGAGCGGGGGACCTTTTCCAGCGCATAGCCGGTCCGTGAATCGACCGAAAGCGCATCGCCCACCCGAAGCTTCTCGGACAGGAGGGCGCCGGAAAGCCGGACAACGCGTTCTTCGTCTGCACGGCCCACCACCAGGGCACGGTCGCGTCCCAGCATCTCCTTCAGCGTGGCCAGTTCGCCGGCACGCTCGTAACCGAGTCCGGCCACGATCAGGAGTGCCTCGTTCAGCAGCACTTCCTGGCCCACAGCCAGCAGGTTGATGTTCACGAGCGGGCTGACGCCCACGCGCATCTTGCGCCCGGCGTTGAAGATGTCCACCGATTCCTCGGTGGCAGCCTGGCCGCTGCTGCCGGGGGCGGGCTGCCTCTTCGGGTTTATTTGGAGGATGGTGCCGAAGCTGTAGGGCGGCTGCCCTTCCTGGTCCAGGGCGTTCTTCAGCCGGAGGATCTCCGCCTTCGCCGCCTCCAGCATGCTGACCAGCTTGGTGTTGTTCTGCGTTGCCGCTGCCAACTGGCGGTCGATGTGCCTGAGCTTGTCCCGAAGGATGTTGACCTGGCGGTCAGCAACCGAGAGGTCGTTGGCGGCAGACTGCTCTGCCGGTGTACGTCCGGAGTCCTGGTTTGGTGTCTCCATGATGTATCAGCCCCTTCCTGCGCTTCTCTTATGACATTAGCCCCAAGATGGCGGGTAGGGATGGAGACTCCCGAAATGTGGACTAGTTCGTAACTTCTGGAGTGTCCACGACGTTGGTTCCCGCGATGGCGTCGCGGGCGGCGCGGCGGAGTTTCTTGTCCGAGACGGCCCGCTCCCCTACCGCGCCTGGCGTCCAGGCATTGACGTCTTCTTCATTGAATTCTGTCTTGGACGGCCGGCGTTTGACCGAAATTCCTGTGACGCCGTCGGCCAGCCTGCGCGTTACCAGCAGGAAACCTGTGTGGGCCACCATGCGGTGGTCGGGCCGGACGGCAAGTCCTTCGAGGTGCCAGCCGCGGACCATGGATTCCCAGGCGTCAGGTTCGGTGAAGCGGCCATCCGCCCGGATCGCCTCGGCAGTGCGTGAAAGCTGGGTGACCGTTGCGACGTAGTTGATCCAGACTCCGCCCGGGGCCAGGACGGTGGCGACGGCGTCGAGGCACTCCCAAGGTGCCAGCATGTCCAGGACCACACGGTCCACGGAACCCGGTTCCTCAGCCTTGACCACTTCTTCCTGGAAATCACCCAGGGAGATCTGCCAGGCGGGGTGGGGGCCGCCGAAGATGGTCTCGACGTTTCCGCGTGCAATGTCGGCAAACTCCTGGCGCCGCTCAAAGGAATGCAGGTAGCCGTCGTCGCCCACGGCCCGGAGCAGGGAAATGGAGAGCGCGCCGGAGCCCACGCCGGCCTCCACGACACGCGCACCCGGGAAGATGTCTGCCATGGTGACGATCTGGCCGGCGTCCTTGGGATAGACGACGGCGGCGCCGCGCGGCATGGAGAGCACGAAGTCCGAAAGCAGGGGGCGCAGGGTCTGATACTGCTGGCCCACGTTGTTCACCACCACGGAGCCATCCACCTTGCCGATGATCTCGTCATGGTTGAGGAAACCGCGGTGGGTGTGGAATGCACCGCCGCGTTCCAGGGTGATGGTGTTCATTCGGCCGCGTTCGTCCGTCAGCTGGACCCGCTCACCTTCGCGGAAGGGGCCGCGGCGACGGGCAGCTCCCACCGGCTGCGAGCCGCTGGCGGCAACACCGGTTTGCGCTGCTCCCTTGGCGTCGTTGACGGCAGTTTCGCTGCTCATGATTCTTCCTCGCTCCTGTAAACCTGTTGTGCCGCGGCCGGGCAGGCCGCAACGGACCTGGTGGTTTGAAGACGGCAATTCACGACCGGCAGGTAACTCTACCGGTTCTGGCCCTGTGGGTACCTATCGTTGCGCTGGCGCTTGCCGGTGATGGCTGCCAGTACGGCCTCCTGGGTCAGCAGGCCGGTGACGGCTCCGTTGTGGTCCACCACCGCGTAGTGGCGTCCCTCAAGCTGGGAAAGGAACTTGATCAGTTCCTGACCCTTGGACCACTCGGGAACAAAGGCGCCGGCGGCCAAAGGGAAGGCAATAGCGGTGACCGGAGTGGCTTCCGCTGCGGCGGCCGGAACCGAAGCGAGGGCGCCGGGGTCAACAACACCCTGGGGGCGGCCGTCGGGTCCGCAGACCACCACAGCCTTTGTCCCGTCCGCTCCCAGCAGCAGGGCGTCGCGGACGGTGCCGGTTGCAGGCAGCCCCGCAGCCGGCGTCGCCAATGCTGCGGCGCTGACCAGCGGGAGCCGTCCCCGCAACGTGCCTTGCTGGATGGACGCGGATGCCCCCATCCAGAGGAACCCGCCCACCATGACGGTAATCATCAGCAGGCTGAAATTCGGGCTCTCACCCGCAAGGAAAGGACGCAGCAGGAACCAGTAGGCGATGGCGAGCACGATGATCCGCCCACCCCACCCCGCGGCCACCGTTCCCTTAGCCTGGCTGCCGGTGGCCTTCCAGACGATGGACTCGACCAGACGGCCTCCATCCAGCGGCAGTCCAGGCAGGACGTTGAAGACGCCGATGAGGAAGTTGGCCCACATGAAGATGTTCGTCAGGATGTCCGCCACGCCGCCCAGGCTGTTGGTGCCAAGTACCAGCAAGGCTGCGCCGGCAAGGACGAAGTTCGCTGCCGGGCCGGCCAAGGCAACCACTACCGACCGCCCGGGGGAAGCTGTGAAACTCTCGAACTGGGTGTGGCCGCCCCAGAGATTTAGGACGATCTTCTGGGAGGGCCACCCGTAGATTTTGGCAGTCAGTGCGTGGGCAAGCTCATGCACAAGCACGGAAATCAAAAGCAGGACGGCGTAGGCGAAGGCCACCACATAGGCGCTGGTTCCCAGCAGCGGGTATTCGTTGTGCAGCACAGGCCCAAAAGCAACCACGGTGAAGGCAGCGATGACGAACCAGGAGTACGCGAGCACGATGGGCACGCCGCCGATGCGTCCCAGCGGGATTCCTTCGCGGCGGACACGGGTTTGGCCTTCTGTTCCACCGGGACTGCCGGATTCAGCCACGGGGACCACCCCAGGACGCTGCCGCGGCGTCCGCCGGATCAGGGCCTGCGAGAAGGGCTTCCAGTTCGGCCAGGCCGCGGCCGGACAGCGAGTCCCACAGGGCGTAGCTGCCGTGGTCCGGCAGCGGCACGATATGCGGGACCGCTACGGTTGCCACACCGGAGGCGACAGCTGCAGCCACGCCGGGCACGGAGTCTTCCAGTGCCACGCAGTGGTGGATCGCCAAATCCGGATCGGTCTCCTGCAGCAGCTCCACGGCTGTCAGGTACGCCTCGGGGTGCGGTTTGCCCTGGCTCACGGTGTCGCCGGTAACCAGCACCTCGAAGTACGGGCGCGGAAGGCTCGCCACTACTTCCCGGGCCAACGGCCCCTCGGACATGGTGACCAGGGCGCAGCGCACGCCCGCTTGGTGGAGCTCTTCCAGCAGTTCACGCGCTCCCGGCCGCCAGGGTACCTGCTGCCGGACGCTGCTGATGACCCGGGCCGTCAGGGTATCGATGATTTCGCGGATTTCGAGCTCGACGCCGGCCTGTTGGAGCAGTCCCGCGGAGAACGTCAGTGACTGGCCCACCAGCTGCATGGCCTGGTCGTGGCTCCACGTCCCCCCATGGGCCTCCACGAGCGCCCGTTCCGCAGCGATCCAGTACGGCTCAGTGTCCACGATGGTCCCGTCCATGTCCCAAAGGACGGCTTTGAGTGGGGAACCAACGGCAGGAAATCGCATGCTGCCAGTCTACGGGGCCCGGCTGGACGGCGGCTGTGGGCTACGCCCTTGGCGAATACGGCCCGCATTGAATCCGGTTTGTACCGGTTGGCCTGCATTTGTGGCGCTTCATTCCATGCGCGGGCGTACACCTTGGACGTAGGGTGAAGAAATGAATAGCTTCGAGGGAGACACCGCCGCACAAGGTGCCGGACCCGAGCGGGAACGGTTCCTGCAGCCGGTGGCTGATGGCCGGCGCGTAACTGTCATGCTTGCTGCGTTTGAGGGGTGGAACGACGCCGGAGAAGCGGCCAGTGATTCCCTCCGCTACCTGAACAAGCTGTGGGGCGGGAAGAAAGTGGCATCCGTCGATGCCGATGAGTACTACGACTTCCAGTTCACGCGCCCCACGGTGCGCAGGAACGCTGCCGGTGAGCGCAAGATCAAATGGCCGTCGACCCGGATCTATAAGGCCAGTGCGCCCAACTCCAACGTGGACGTCATCTTCGTGCAGGGGACCGAGCCTTCCTATAAATGGCGCGCCTACACGGCGGAGCTGCTGGCCCACGCCGAGGCGTTGAACGTTGACTATGTGATCCTGGTGGGCGCGCTGCTCGCCGATGTCCCGCACAGCCGCCCGATTCCGGTGAGCACATCCTCCGATGACGCTCCGCTGCGCGAACGGATGAACCTGGAAGCATCACAGTACGAGGGCCCCGTGGGCATCGTGGGTGTCCTGTCCGAGGTGGCACTGCTGGCGGGGCTCCCTACGGTGTCGCTCTGGGCGGCCGTGCCGCATTACGTGGCCCAGGCTCCCTCGCCCAAAGCCCAGCTGGCCCTCCTGCACCGCATCGAGGAATTGCTCCAGGTGCCCCTGGACACCCAGGAACTGGCAGAGGAAGCCGACGCCTGGGAACGCGGGGTGGACGAACTGGCCACCGAGGACCCGGAGATTGCCGCCTATGTGCGGCAGTTGGAGGAAGCCAAGGACACCGCCGACCTGCCCGAGGCCAGCGGCGAATCCATCGCCCGCGAATTCGAGCGGTACCTGAAGCGGCGGGGCCAGGACAAGCCCTGACCTTGATTGCCCGGGTGTGACGGACCGGTCAGTGCCGGGCGAAAGAAGGGGCGTGGCCGGGAACATCCCGGCCACGCCCCTTCTCTTTACCCCGGCGCGCGAAAGCTTAAAGCCTGATGCCCAGGAGGGCGTCCACCGCGTCCTTGACCAGGGCGCGGTCAGCAGCGCTGGCGGCAGCACCGCCGTCGTTCGCCGTCCGTGCCCAACGGGACACCGCGGCCACCGCGGCCGGCGCGTTGAGGTCGGCGGCCAGGGCTTCCCGCATCCCGGCCAGCAGCGCCGCGCCGGAACCAGCGGGCGCGTGGTCGAGGGCCTTCCGCCAGGCGGCCAGGTCCGCCTTCGCAGCTGCGAACCCTTCGTCAGTCCAGGACCAGTCCGAGCGGTAGTGGTGGGCCAGGATGGCGAGGCGGATCGCCGCCGGGTCCTCCCCCGCCGCGCGGAGCTTGGAAACCAGCACCAGGTTGCCCTTGGACTTGCTCATCTTTTCGCCGTCCAGCCCCACCATGCCGGCGTGGGCGTAGTGCCGGGCGAGCGGAACCCCGGCCAGCGAGTAGGCGTGGCCGGCGCCCATCTCGTGGTGCGGGAAGATCAGGTCGGACCCACCGCCCTGCACCGTGAAGGGAGACGGCAGGTACTTCTGGGCGATGACGGTACATTCGATGTGCCAGCCGGGACGGCCGGCGCCGAGGCTGCCGCCGGGCCAGCTGGGCTCACCCTGCCGCTCCACCCGCCAGAGCAGCGGGTCGAGTGCCTGCCGCTTCCCTGCCCGGCCCGGGTCGCCGCCGCGCTCGGCAAAGAGCTCCAGCATGGCGCTTTCGCCAAGGTGGGATATGCAGCCCAGGGCCCAGGAATCAGGTGCCGTTGACTGCTTGCCGGCCGCTTCGACGTCGTAATAGACATCGCCGTCCGGCTCGCCGTTGGTTCCGGCTACCTGGTACGCCAGCCCCATGCTCACCAGCCGCTCCACTTCGGGGACGATGAGGCCGATGGATTCGACGGCGCCGACGTAGTGGTCCGGGGCCAGGACGTTCAGGGCTTCCATGTCTGTCTGGAAGAGCTCCACCTGCTCTGCCGCGAGGTCGCGCCAATCCACGCCGGTGGCCGTGGCGCGTTCGAGCAGGGGGTCGTCCACGTCGGTGACGTTCTGGACGTAGGAGACGTCACTGCCGGCATCGCGCCACGCCCGGTTCAGCAGGTCGAAGGCGACGTAGCTGGCCGCGTGGCCCATATGCGTTGCGTCGTAGGGGGTGATGCCGCAGACGTACATCGACGGCCTGGCCTCCCGTTCCAGCGCTATTTCACGGCCTGCCGCGGTGTCGAAGAGCCGGATGGCGGGCATGTTTCCGGGCAGGGCAGGGACGGGGCGGGAAGTCCAGGATTTCACAAGCCAAGCCTAGCCCTAGGCGTTGATGACGCCGAAACCAAGCAGGAGGTAGAGGGCAAGTCCCAGGAAGATCCGGTACCAGACGAACAGCCGGTAGCTGCGGGTGGAGACAAACTTCAGGAACCAGCCGATGATGACGTAGCCCACCACCAGGGCGATGACGGTGGCCAGCGCCGTCTCAGGCAGGCCGAACGGGTCGGAGATGCCTTCCTTTGTGACCACCTTGTAGAGCTGGTACAGCCCGCTGCCGAACACCGCGGGGATGGCCAGCAGGAAGGAGTAGCGCGCGGCCGCCTCGCGGGTGTAGCCCATGAACAGGCCGGCCGTAATGGTGCCCCCGGAGCGGGAGACGCCGGGGATCAGGGCCAGTGCCTGGGCCAGGCCATAGAGGATGCCATGCCTGTAGGTGAGGTGGGCAAGGTCCCGTTTCTGGGCCCCCACTGCGTCCGCCACGGCCAGGATGAGGCCAAAGACGATCAGCATGGTGGCCACGATCCACATGCTGCGGAGTACGGACTCGATCTGGTCCTGGAAGAGCAGTCCCAGGAAGATGATGGGCAGGCTGCCCAAAATCACCAGCCAGCCCATCCGGGCGTCGGGATCGTGCCGGGGAACCTTGCCGGTGAGCGAGCCGGCCCACGCTTTGACGATCCGGACAATGTCGCGCCAGAAATAGATCAGCACGGCGGTCTCGGTACCCAGCTGGGTGATGGCCGTAAAAGCGGCTCCCGGGTCTTCCGCATTGGGGAGGAACTCCCCCACGATCCGCAGGTGCGCGCTCGATGAAATAGGTAGAAATTCGGTCAGTCCCTGCACTAGGCCCAGCAGGGCCGCTTCAAACCAGTTCACGCTAAGACCCTACGGCATGGCGCCGGTGGTTCTGCCCGTAAGCTTGCTGCTATGCAGCAGCGTTACGTCGGCAACAGTGGATTGCGAGTTTCAGCCCTCTCCCTGGGCACCCGGTCGTGGGGTAAGGAAACCGACGAGCAGGACGCGTCCGAGCTGCTGCGCACGTTCCTTGACGCGGGAGGCCGGCACATTGACACCTCGGCTTCGTATGTCGGTGGCGGCTCGGAGGCTGTCCTTGGTTCGCTGCTGGGGGACGTGGTGTCGCGGACGGAGGTGTCCATTTCCACCAAAGCGGGAATGACGACGCCGGATGGCCGCCGCGCGGTGGACACGTCACGGAATGCGATGCTCACCGGACTGGACGCCAGCCTGGCCAGGCTGGGCACCGACTATATAGATCTCTGGTTCGTCGAGGCGTGGGACGGCAACGTTCCCCTCGACGAAACGCTGGCTGCCCTTGAGTTTGCCGTCCGCACAGGCCGCGCACGTTATGCCGGTATTTCGAATTTCAAGGGGTGGCAGGCGGCGAAGGCCGCGGCCATCAGCAGCATCCCGCTGGTAGCGGTGCAAGCGGAGTATTCATTCCTGGACAGGACAGCCGAGGCTGAGCTGCTCCCGGCGGCCGAGGATGCCGGTCTTGGCCTGATGGCCTGGGGTCCGCTGGGCCGGGGCGTGCTTACCGGCAAGTACCGGGGCAGCATTCCCGCCGGGTCCAGGGGCGCCACAGGCGAGGCAGGCTATGTGGAGCCCTACCTTGCGGAGAAGCCGTCGCGGATCGTCGATGCCGTATGCATGGCTGCCAACGGCCTTGGCCGGACCCCGCAGGACGTGTCGCTCTCCTGGCTGCTGTCGCAGCAGGGGGTGGCCACGGCAATTGTGGGGGCGCGCACGCCGGTGCAGTTGAAGGAAATCCTGGACGCCCAGCTTTCCCCGCTGCCGCCGCAGATTGCACGTGCCCTTGAGGACGTTTCCGCCGGCTGACGCCCAGCTTGTCTTCCCCGGCGCTCTTATTCCTCGACGATTTCAAGGTCCTCGTCGTCCACGTCGGATTCCTCGTCCTCTTCGTCCTCATCGTCGAAGACCTGAAGCGGGGTCACTTCGTTGTAGGCCTCGTAGAGTGCATCCTCGTAAACTTCGAAGGCATCGGCCACGGCGAAAAAAGCTGCCTCAACGGAGGGGTCACCGTCCCCGCGGCGGTTCGATGCTGCTATAAGGTGTTCTTCCAAAGCGGTGGTCAGGGACGAAAGCGCGACACGCGGATCGATGCTCATGACTTCACGTTAGCCGGAAAAGGACGAAAATGGAGAGCAAATGAAGGAACAATTTCTCACCAGCTCGGTCCAGCGGGAACGGGATTATTTACGGCAGTACGAGTACCTCGTACTGACCGTCAGCCCTGTTGATTCCCTGCCGGAGGCGCGGCGCCGCCTGGTGGAACACTCCGAATACGGCAAGTGGGAACTGGAGCGCAGCAAGCTCTATGTGGGCGGCGGCAGGCGGTTCTGGCTCCGCCGCCGGGTGATGCAGGTCCAGCGGACCGTCTAGGTTTTGGCGGCCCAGCGGACCGTTTAGGGTTTGGCAGTCCAGCGGACCGTTTAGTCCTCCAGCGGGCCCAGCCAGGCGTTGGCCACCGTGTTGTGCGCCGACTCGTCGTCGGACGGGTGGAACATCCCGGCCAGCACGTCCCGGTAGAGGCGCTCCAGCTCCGATCCTCTGAAGTAGCTTGATCCCCCGCTGACCCGGATGGCGAGGTCAACCACCCGGCGCGCCGTCTCGGTGGCGTTCACTTTCAGGCCCACCAGTTTCGGGAACCACTGGCTTCCATGCCCGGCCAGCGCGTCGACGTCGGCGGTCACTGAGGCAAGCTGTGGGTACAGGTTGTCCATGGCCATGGCGGCCTCCGCCACCTTCCAGCGGATGTCGGGATCCTGGGCGTAGCTGCGGCCGCCGTTCTTGAATGAGGTGCGACGCTTCACGGTCTCCACGCCCACGGACAGGGCACGTTCGCCCACGCCTGTGTAGACGGCTGCCAGGAGGCTTTCGAAGCAGGCGAAGATGGCGAAGATCAGGGGGTCGGCGTTGGGCCCCACCGGCAGCTTGCGGAAAATCCTGTCCGCCGGCACCTCCACGCCTTCAAGGACAGTGGTGGCCGACTGGCTCGCCCGCATGCCCAGCGTGTCCCAGTCGTCAAGGATCCGGTAGCCGGGTGTTTCCCGTGTGATGAAGCCATGCACCAGTTCGCCTGCGCCGTCCCGTGCGTCTGCGTCCTTGCCGAAGATCCCCAGGCGGGTCCATGCCGGCGAAAGGCTGGTGAAGATCTTGGTGCCGCTGAACGAATACCCGCCGTCCCCGGTGGGTTTGGCCACAGTCCGCGAGTCGAAGAGGACGGAGTCGTTGCCGGCTTCGGAGTTGCCGAAGGCGAAGACCTCGCCCTGCGCGGCTTCCTTGAGGACGAAGTCGAGCGAGTCGTCACCACGCGCCGCCAGGACGTGAGCGACGCCGGTCCACACCAGATGCATGTTGACGGCGAGCGCCGTGGCCGGGGCAGCCGTTGCCAGCCTGCGCTGGCACTGGGCTGCCGCTTCAAGGCCAAGCCCTGCACCGCCGTCGGACGCTGGTATGAAAAGCTTCAGGTATCCGGACGCCGCCAACTCCTGCAGGTCCTCCTGGAAGAAGGCGTTGTCGCGGTCATAGCCTGCGGCGCGGCCGCGGATGCGCTCCAGGAGGGTATCGGGAAGCAGGTCCTCTGGGGTCACGGCCGGCCTCTCAGTAATTGGTGAGCAGGGTGTTCAGCACCCGGGCGCCGAACTTGAGCGAGTCCGCCGGCACGCGCTCGTCCACTCCGTGGAACATGCCGGTGAAGTCCAGCTCATCGGGCAACATGAGGGGCGCGAACCCGTAGCCGGTAATGCCGAGGCGGCTGAGCGACTTGTTGTCCGTGCCGCCGGAGAGCGTGTACGGCAGCACTTTCGCGCCTGGATCCTCCTTGTGGAGGGCATCGATCATGGAGTCCACCAGGTTCCCGGCGAACGGGACCTCAAGCGATACGTCATTGTGCACGTAGCTGACGTCGACTCCGTTCCCGGCGAGTTCCCGCACGATCTCCAGGACCTGTTGTTCCTGGCCGGGGAGCGTCCGGCAGTCGACCAGCGCCTCCGCGGATTCGGGGATGACGTTGTGCTTGTAGCCGCCCTTGAGGAGGGTGGGATTGGTGGTGTTCTGCAGGGTGGCCCCGACGAAGCGGGCCACGGTGCCCAGCTGGTTGAGCAGGAGATCGGGATTATCGGCGTCGAACTCCACTCCCGTGAGTTCCGTCACCCCGTCAAGGAACTGGCGGGTGGTGGGGGTGAGTTCGATTGGCCACTTGTACTCGCCAATGCGCGTGACTGCGGCGGCGAGCCGGGTGACGGCATTGTCGGTGTTGATCTGGGAGCCGTGGCCGGCCCGTCCGTGGGCCACCAGGCGGAGCCACGAGATGCCCTTTTCCGCCGTCTGCAGCAGGTAGGTCCGCTGTCCTCCGATGGTGGCCGAGAAGCCGCCCACCTCGGAAATAGCCTCGGTGGCGCCCTCGAAAAGCTCGGGCCGGTTGTCCACGGCGTAGCGGGCGCCGTACACGCCCCCGGCTTCCTCGTCGGCGAAGAACGCAAAGATGATGTCCCGCTTGGGCTTCCTGCCCTCCCGGGCGAAGGCACGCAGGACCGACAGGATCATGGCGTCCATGTCCTTCATGTCGACGGCGCCGCGTCCCCAGATGAGGCCGTCCTTCAGTTCGGCGCCAAAGGGATCCACCGACCACTGGTCGCGGAGGGCGGGGACGACGTCCAGGTGCCCATGGACTACCAGGGCACTGGCGGACGGGTCGTCCCCCGCCATCCTGGTAACGACATTTGCCCGGCCGGGTGCGGATTCGAAGATTTCCGCGGCCAGTCCAACCTCCTCGATGAGGCCGGCCGCATATTCCGCTGCTGCCCGCTCCCCCGGGCCCGATCCGTCTCCGTAGTTGGAGGTGTCAATCCGGATGAGTTCCTGGCAGATCCGGACAACTTCATCCTCGGGCAGGACGTCAGGCATTGGAAGCTCCTTTGTAGGGAATGACTGGTGGCACGGGCTGAATCGCTGCCATCAGCCTACCTACTTGGCCCGATTCGTTGTTCCCCGAAAGTTCGTGTTAGAGTTTTTCTCGCTGCTTCGGAGAGGCGCGAAACGCTGAAAGGCGGGAACGCTTCCCGGATTACCACCTGCGCGGGTGGCGGAATGGCAGACGCGCTAGCTTGAGGTGCTAGTCCTCGAAAGGGGGTGGGGGTTCAAGTCCCCCTCCGCGCACAATGGGAAAGCCCCGGAACATCAGTGATGTTCCGGGGCTTTTTTGTGTCTCCAACCACGCGAAGCCGTCTCGAACCACGCGAACGTACTAACGGCTATAAGACCCGCCGCTACAGAGGCCTTCCACTGGAGCAGTGTCGCTGCCGAGGGGCAGCCGACGACACGTTTTTTGTTCGGCGACAGCGTCGATTACTGGCCGGGCGCTCCTGTAAGGCAAGATACTGCCCATGGGTCCCGCAAGCTCCAAGCGTCGTCGGTGGGAGAGGCATCGGGACCATACAAGTGCACGCCGAGGAGTGCGTTCGCTGACGAGGCAAGGCCCAGGGCCTGTGAGCTGGAGGACGGTTGGCCGGCCGCAGATCGTGCTGGGCTGGTTATGCGCTGCTGCCCTCGTCTGCGCTGGCGATGGGATTGTTAGCCCCGCCCTCTCCTGGCAGCGGCCGCAGGTGACTTTGACGGCCAGCGCAACACAGACGCCGCCGTTGCCTGGGATCCTATCGGCCGCGATGAGTCGTGCCATCACGGTACCCGGCGGCTACCCGATGTCATTGACAGCCGTTGTCGGAGGGCGGCCTGTGAAGGCGTCATGGACCTATGTTGACGGTCTTCCGGGGCTGAATTCGCAGCTCGATTCCTGGCTGTTGGGAATCCTTGATGCGGCGGCCGCTCCTTCCGGTGCGCGCTACCGGCCCGCGATGGCATTGAACGCAGCGAATTCGCAGAACGCGGCCCTTACCGTCTCTGCTGAACCAGTCCAGGCAGGCGGCACGGTGGTCGCGGTCCGGCAAAAAGTGAGCGAGACCGGGTCCGACGGCACCCGTACAGTCAGCTCAGCCATCATCTACGCGGACACGGTTTTCGGGGAAGTACACCGGGCTGCCGAGCTGCTGCGGCCGGAAGCCAAAGGGCGAATCCTGGCGCAGGCCTCCGGTGTCCCGGCCAGCATCTCTGGATCTTTTGCACAGGGGCCGACACTGGACGACGTCGTTCTGACCTCATCCGGTGACCTCCAGGTCACCACCGAGCGACCCGCAGGACGTGGCCAGTCCGGCAGGGAGGACACCACAACCATCGCAGCAGCCGACACCCTTGCCACGCTGAGCGAGCTCGGCCACAAAATACTGCATCAGCTGCAGGCCCCGGCGGCGCCACCACCAGCCACGGCTCCGGCACTCAGGCACATCAACTGCGACCTGATCCCGTGCGCGGCCCTGAGCTATGACGATGGTCCGGACCCCAAGACCACGCCCCGGCTGCTGGCCATCTTGAAAGAGAAGAATGTACAAGCGACATTCTTCATGACCGGCTCCAACGCCATTGCTGCCCCGGCCACCGCCAGGCAGGTTGCCGAAGCCGGGCACGCCGTTGGCAACCACACCTTCAGCCACCCGTACCTGACCAAGCTCACACCGGCCGCAATCAGAAGCGAAATAGACCGGACGGATGCCGCCATCCGGACCGCTACAGGCTCGGCGCCGTCAATTATGCGCCCGCCCTACGGAGCCGCCGATGCTGCCGTTCAGTCCGCGGTTGGCAAGCCGCTGATCATCTGGGCCATCGATTCACTGGACTGGCAAAGTAAGAACCCGGCGGTGTTTGTGCCCAAGGTGCTCAAGGAAATCACTCCCGGGGCAGTGGTACTCATGCACGATATTGACGCCACGACCATTGCAGGCCAGCAGGAACTGATTACCAACCTGCAAGCACAGGGGTATCGCCTTGTCACAGTTCCACAGATCTTCGACGGAACACCTTTGTTGTCCGGCCACGTCTATCGGTCACGACCGGAACGAAAATAGCAGAGGGCCGCGCCGACTTCGGTACCTGAACGCACATCCACCTGCCACCAGGTCTGAGGTCGCCTACTCCAGTACCCGCCCGGCTGCGACCTCAATATTGGCCAATCCGTAGACGTCGAACCAGCCGCGTGACGTGCTGACCAAAATCTTCGTCAAGGCGCCCGGGCCGGACCGCTCCAGCGCGCTGCAGAGCACTTTGGAGACCCGGGTTCGGATCCAGGCGTGCTCCAGGACGATCATGGTTCCGGCGCAGGGCAGGACTTGTTGGTACGGGTGTAAGTGGCATTCCCTTCATGTGTACGGAGAGCCCGCCCTTGCCCGAGTCAGCCGTTTACCGGGGTGCCGCGGCGAGCTGGAACTCGAGCCTCGGTAGCATGGATGGCGGTGACCAGCTCCGGGAGGGAAGTGAAGCCATGAAGCGTCCGAGTTCCTGTGTCAGCAGGTTTCCGCTCCCCCGCCGACCATGATCCCTCCGTTGCAATATGGCGGCGGTGTTCTCCGCCCTGCCGGGAAAAGGATCTTTCGGGTCGCCGCGTGTGCGGCTGCAGCCCTGTCCGTCCTGGTGCTAGGCATGGGAGCACCGACGGCGCTGGCGGACGACTGCGGCCTAATCGTCGTCGTCCCGGTCGGTTGTTCGAGCCCCACCGCCCAGCCCACACCGGAACCAACATCCCCCGCCACAGCTGCGCCCGCAACATCCCCTGCGTTGGCGCCGCCACATACGACGACAAAGCCGTCTCCGGCCGCCCCGGCCCCTCAAGCGCCCGTGGTGGATTCCGCTGCCCCCACTTACTCCCGTCCAACTGCCACGGTTCCCACCGAAAGCACGCAGGCCGGTAGTGCCCCGCCTCCTGCCGGGGCGGAACCCGTGATAACACCCGCAGCGACGACGGCGACCCCGACCGCCGCCTCCGCGCCCACGGCGAGAGCACAAGTGGACGACCCAGGGCCCGCGAGGGGAACCGTGCTGATCCTGACTGGTGCCTGGCTGTTGGTGCTCGGCGGACTGCTCCTTGCATCCGCAGTGCTTGCTGGTTTCACCTTCTAAACACGACTAACGAAGGGAAGGCATGCCGGGCTTCGTGGTTGTTCCAGGAACACCGGCCGGCGCCTTCACCTGCATTGCGAAAAACGGCTCCTAACAACTTCCGTCCGGCCTGGAGCCGGACTAGGGTCTCGGTCATGAAGCCGATCATCCTGCTTGACATCAATGGCGTACTGAACCCGAAGGTCCAGCCGAATGACAGTTCCGATAGCCCCCATCCCCAGCTCTCGGACTTGAAGGCCGCCTTGGTGCAGCGGCTGGCCAGCAAAGGAAGAATCGCCTGGGTTTCGACCTCGGATGACGACCTTGTGGACGCCCTCGAAGACCAGCTGGAGCTTGAGGTGGCACCGCTCCGGGTGGCCATGACGCCCGAGCCGGACGATGAGCACCAGCCGACGCCGAAGCTGGGCTCCGTCGCCAGGTGGTTGGACGAAATGGACGCCGGCGGAGATGCGGACTGGGATGCCATTGTGTGGATCGACGATGCAATGGGGCAGGACGTGCATGACTGGGCGCACCAGTATCACCGGCCTGTTCTGCTGGAGAAGCCGGACCCGGAGGAGGGCCTCAGCGAGGCCCATGTCGTGGCGGTGCAGGTTTTCATCGACGGGGAGCAGGAAGCCGCCCACTGACCGCAGACCCTTTATCGACGTGCGGAGCCAGCGCCTTTTTACTTCGACGATCACGGTCTTCCTGTAAACCAGTAGAAGGAGAGTCTTTCCGTATGAAAGTCGGCGACGGCAGTGTCCCGGTTCGTCCCGTCCAGCGTGTCGTCATCGTCCACGGGTACGAATCTTCACCGGATGCGAACTGGTTCCCCTGGCTTCAGGCCGCCCTCGAAGCTGAAGGGGCAGCCGTCACAGTCGTTGCTCTTCCCGACCCGGACAATCCTGACAGAGCATCGTGGGAGGATGCCGTCGGTGTGGCGCTGGGAACGCCGGATGCGTCGACCGTCGTCGTGGCACATTCCCTCGGAGTGGTCACTGCCCTGCGGGTGCTGGCGGCACTGCCGGAGCCTTGGGAGCTGGGCGGTCTGGTTTTGGTGGCAGGCTTCACTGAACCGCTGGAAGCACTGCCGCAACTCGATGGATTCCTCGCGGCTGACGTTGACATAGAAAGGGTTGCAGCGGGCATCGCGGAACGAACTGTAATCCGCTCCGAGAGTGACCCTTTCGTCCCGCCGGCAGCATCTGATGACCTCGCCGGGCGCCTGCACGCACGGCTTCAGGTTTACCCGGGAGCCGGCCACTTCATGGCCGAGGACGGCGTCACGAGGTTTCCGGCTCTGCTTGATGTGATCCAGTCCCGGTAGCTCTTTCGCGTGTGCCTTAGGCAGGGCTTGGGCCGGCCTTCCTGTTGTCTGGTAAGGCCGGCGGACCCGCCGGTGTGCCGGAGTAGATGTCCGGCTCCAGGTAGATCACGCGGGCAATGGGGACTGCGTCCCTGACACGTACCTCGGCGGCATTGATGGCCCGCGCGATGCCAACGCCCGTGTCCCTCTCTTCGACGGCGATCTTGGCGGCGACGAGCAGTTCTTCCGGACCGAGGTGGACCGTTCGGAGATGGATTACCCGGCTGATGCCGTCACCGACCAGGGCACGTTCGATCTTCGCAACATCGGTGACGGTGGCCGATTCGCCCAGCAGCAGCGACTTCGTTTCGATGGCCAGGACGGCGGCGACAGTGACCAGCAGGATGCCGATCAGCGCGGTACTGGCTGCGTCCCAGAGCCCGTCGCCGGTAATGAGTGTCATTGAGACGCCGACCAGGGCGAAGGCCAGGCCGATGAGGGCGGCGAAGTCCTCGAGCAGGATGACCGGCAGCTCCGGGGATCTTGCGGTCCGGATGTACTTGGCCCAGGATGCCTTGCCACGGGTCAGGTTGGATTCCCGGATCGCGGTGCGGAAGGAGGTGCCTTCGGCGATGATGGCGCCGCCCAGGACCGCGAGAGGAACCCACCACCAGGCTCCTTCAATACCGTGCGGATCGAGGAACTTCTCGTAGGCCTCATAGAGGGCGAACAGGCCACCGACGCTGAACAGGACGATGGAGACGATGAACGCGTAGATGTAGCGTTCGCGGCCGTACCCGAAGGGGTGCAGCTTTGTGGCCTCCTTCCGGGACTGCCTGGCGCCGACGAGCAGCAGCACCTGGTTGCCGGAGTCGGCAACAGAGTGGATGGCTTCGGCCAGCATGGAAGAGGCGCCGGTGAGGGCGAAAGCGAGGAACTTCATCACGGCGATGGACAAGTTGGCGGACAGGGCGGCGATGATTGCCTTACTGCCGCCGGAGGGTGCTGACACGGGTCTGGCTCCAGAGTTCTAGGGGATGCTTTCCTAGCCTATGCGTCCGTGCCCTGCCTGGAAGCCCATCACGGGAACGGATAGCACCCTCTCCGCACACATCACGGCTATGCCGCCGAACCACTAAGTCCGCCCTGCCGGAAGCTGGGAAGACACCCCTGTGGCGGTCTTTGTGAGGATCATCGGGTCAGCCGGTGGGCGCAGCGGGACGCTGTCCAATCGCATGAAACCAAATAGGTGACAGGCGCCATCGGGCCCACCCCATTGATCGCTCGTTCGACGAACTGGATCAGCGTGAGGCCAGCCCAAGGCGGCCGCTGTCACGCGGTCGCGGTACGCGCCGCCATGGAGCGGATGAAATCCTGATCCTCGCGGGAGATAAGCGCCTGACCGTGGAGTCCTGTCGCGAGGTCCTCCCCGCACTCCTTGGAGATGACGGTCGTGATGGTCCGTGGGAGCATTTGGCATCCAGGGTTGTCGAGCAACCACTTCTGCGTGGTGCGGTCAAGGGCGTCCCAGCGGTCTTTGAGGTTCATGGGCGGCTGATGTCTCCGTGTTTGGGCCTGAGCAGCGGATGTGGACCTGGTTGGATGCGGTTCCCTGCCCGGTCCGGTGAACAATTCAACTTGAACCGTTGCCCGGCCGCCAGGGACCAAGGTCCCGGATCCCGTGGCTGCTTGCTTCCTCCAGGCCCCTTGCAGTTTCAAGAACCGCGGTGCAGGGCCGCCCAGGCTTGGAATCCGCCGATGAGGTCAGTCGCGCGGGTCAGGCCCAGCCGTTGCAGGGTGTGGGCAGCGAGGCTGGAGCTGTAGCCCTCATTGCACACGACGACGATCCGCCGGGTGTAGTCGCCTGCCACCGGCAGCCGGTGGGGGCTGGAGGGATCGAGCCGCCATTCGAGAACGTTGCGGTCGATAACGACGGCTCCGGGCAGCTCGCCGTCGCGTTCCCGCTGATCGGCCGGACGGGTGTCAACAACAAGGGCGCCCGCAGCCATCTCCCGCTCAAGAGCCCAAGGATGGACCCGCTCGAGCCCCCGCCGGCTCTCAAGCAGCAATTCGTCGATCGTCAAAGACCTGTCATCACCGCCGCCGGAGATGGGTATCTGCTTCACCTTTTCCTCGCTTTGCCTGCTGATCGCTCCAGCATTCCACCATGAAACCGTTTCACTACGAAGCCAAACGTATTACCCCAGCCGCGCTTTCACCATGTCGCTGACTGCCTTGCCGTCGAAGCGGCCGCCGATTTTGGGGGTCACCGACTTCATGACCACGCCCATGGAGCGCATCGACAGGTCGCTGCCGTCTGCTCGAAGGCCGGCTATGACCTCCTCCACGATGGCTTCGGCTTCGTCCCTGCTGAGGGCCTTGGGCAGATATGCCTCAATAATTTCTGCCTCGGCGATCTCGGCCTGCGCCCGGTCCCGGTGTCCGGCAGCTGTATAGGTGGCAGCGGTGTCACGCCGCTTGGCGGCCTCTTTTTGGAGCAGTGCCGTCACCTGGAGGTCATCGAGTTCCACCGGTTCCTTGCCGGACTTCTCCCGTGTTTCAATCTCACCCAGGACGTTTCGCACAGTGGTCAGCGCCACTTTGTTGCCTGCCTTCATATGGACGACGACATCGCCTTTGAGCTTTTCCTTCAGTGACATGGTTCTGCTCCTTCTTTGGGACGACGGAAGGCGTGGAATCGCCGCCGGACGGACCGGCCCCGTATTCATAGGCTAGTTTGGAATCCGCAGCGGCCTGATTCCACGGGCCCGGAAGGAGCACCAGGTGGACAGCACCGCTGGTAAGTGGTTCCTGGACCGGCTTGAGCGGGGAAACCCGGCATCCGACGTCCAAATGGGCGGTGCAGGATCCCCGTCGTGGTCTGAAGGCAACCTGGTGCGCCCCTTGGTCCACGGCGCAACCTACTTTTCAAGGCTGCACGAGGAGCTGTCCGCCCTGCAGCCCGGGGACCGGGTGTGGTTCACCGACTGGCGGGGTGACGCTGACGAGCAACTGGAACCCGGGGGAACCACGATCGGGGGGCTGCTGGCGCAGTTGGCCCGGTCCGGCGTCGAAGTGCGGGGCCTTGTCTGGAGATCCCACGGCGAACGCGTGTCCGCCCCGATCAGCGGACGCTCCAACGAGCACCTCAGCCGGCAAATCAACGACTCCGGCGGTGAAGCGCTCCTGGACCAGCGCGTCCGTCTTTTCGGTTGCCATCACCAGAAACTGCTGGTGATCCGCCGCAGCGGCGACCCCTCCCGCGATGTGGCATTCGTCGGTGGGCTCGACCTGTCCCACAGCCGCCGGGACGATGCAGGGCACGCCGGGGATCCGCAGGCGGTCACGATGGACGCCCGGTACGGCAAGAAGCCCCCATGGCACGACGCAGCCCTCGAACTGCGTGGACCGGTGGTTGCTGACGTCCTTGCGGTCTTTGCGGAACGGTGGAACGACCCCCATCCGCTGGACCGGCATACGCCCTACAGGATGTTGCTGCAGCGCCTGGCCCGCATGCCCCGCCATCCCAAACCACTGCCGGAGACCGCTCCCCCACCCCCGGCCGCCGGGCCCCACGCCGTCCAGCTGCTGCGCACCTACGGCCACAAGCACCCACCGTTCCCCTTCGCGCCCGCGGGAGAACGATCCATAGCGCGCGCCTACGCAAAAGCCTTCGCCCAGGCCCGGTCGCTGATCTACATCGAGGACCAGTACCTGTGGTCGACAGAGGTCGCAGCGGGAATCGCGTCCGCACTGAAGGACAGCCCCGGCCTGAATGTGATCATCGTGGTCCCGAGGTACCCGGACTCCGACGGCTTTTTTGCCGGGCCGCCCAAGCGGCTGGCGCAAATCCGGGCGATCAGCATGCTCCGCCAGGCCGCGCCCGGAAGGGTGGGGGTGTTCGACCTGGAAAACGGCCAGGGAACGCCCATCTACGTCCACGCCAAGATCTGCATCATCGATGACACCTGGTTCACCTGCGGATCTGACAACTTCAACCGGCGGTCCTGGACCACCGACAGCGAACTCACCTGCGCCGTGGTCGACATGTCCGGCGAAGACCTGCACAGGGCAGGCACCGGCGCCTCCCCGTCCGGGCCGCTTGCCAGGGAACTGAGGATGCAGCTCTGGGCCGAACACCTTGGCCTGGAGGAGGGCCACCCTGCGCTCCAGTCCGCGTGGCCGGGACTGGAGCTGTGGAACAAAACCGCTGACGCCCTGGACGAATGGCACCGGAGCGGCGGCGGGACACGCCCTGCCGGTCAGGTGCGCCACCACGTCCCGCAGGCTGTCCCGTTCCTGCAACGTCTCTGGGCCGACCCACTGTGCCGTTTCATCGTTGACCCGGACGGCCGCCCGCGCAATCTCCGCGGAACAGACCGCTTCTAGCCCGGCCGCGTGGCTGTCAGGCCGCCGTCCACGGCCTGGCGGCGAAGGGTGGCCGGCCGGTTTTGGGTAGGTTGAAGGCGTAATGCCACATCACATCTTTGACCGGGGAGAAATCATGAAAGCAATGGTGTATGAAGCAACGGGTCCCTCATCCGTCCTTAGGCTCCAGGACAAGGCGCTGACGGACCCCGGCCCCGGTGAAGTCCGGGTCCGGCTGGTGGTGTCCGGGGTCAACCCCACCGACTGGAAGTCGCGGGCCGGAAGCGGTAGCCGGCAGCTGGACGCCCCCAAGGTCCCCAACCAGGACGGCGCCGGTGTGGTCGATGCAGTGGGCCCGGGAGTGGAGAATCCCAGGACAGGAGACCGCGTCTGGCTTTGGGATGTGGCATGGGGCGGCAACGAAGGAACAGCCCAGGAATACGTATCGGTGCCAACCCACAAAGTCGTGCCGCTCCCCGCCGCGGAGTCCTTCGACACTGGGGCATCCCTGGGAATTCCGGCGCTGACTGCGCACCGGGCCTTGACTGCCATCGAGGACGGGCCTGCCAGGCTCTCCCCCGGGTCCCTGGCAGGGCGTGCCGTCCTGGTCACCGGCGGCGCAGGAGCCGTGGGCCATGCGGCCATTCAGCTCGCCCGCTGGGCAGGCGCCAACGTCATCACCACAGTCAGCGGGGACCGAAAGTCGGAACTTGCCCGCCGTGCCGGCGCGCAGAAGGTCATCAACTACCGGCAGGACGACGTCGTCCGTGCGGTCCGTGATGCCGTGCCGAATGGCGTTGACATCATCGTGGACGTGAACGCGCCCGCCAACCTCGAGACCGACCTGCAGGTGCTCAAGCCCGGGGGAACGATCTCAATCTACGCGGCCAACCCGGGGGAATCCCTTGCTGTACCGATCCGGGAGAGCATGACCGGGAACGTCCGCTACCAGTTCATCCTCACCTACACGGTGACAGACCGGCAGAAACAGGACGCTGTGGCCGCTGTGGGCGGGGCGCTCGCCGCCGGTGCCCTGCAGGTTGGCGAAGAACACGGGCTCCCGCTGACGCGGTTCGGCCTTGAAGAGACTGCCGCGGCCCATGACGCAGTGGAACAGGGAACCGTGGGGAAGGTACTCATCGACGTCGCGCCGGCGCCCTGACGCCCCCGGGCCTCAGCGGGACAGGCGGTCCCTGGCGGCGTGCTCCACCAGGACCGGAACAAAGGCGCGGACACGTCCCGCATCCAGGAGACTGTGTTCCTCCTGGACCACATCCTCGATGTGTTCCCGCGGCAGGGCAGGAAACTTCACCGAAAGCCGGTCAACGACGTCGCTAAGCGCCCGCAACTCTTCGTTCACTCCCATCGGGACAGTGTCGGGCTTCCGGCGCCGTCCGTCAAGACTTGACGAGCGGCCGCCGCAGAGTGGGCGGCCAGAAGGGAACATACGACGCCGGCCGTCTCCTCCCGCGGCCACCCCCGGAACACGGCCCCAAGCCGATGCACCTGCGCAGGGTTCCGTCGTCGTCAGTGCAGGTGGAACCTGTGGGGCCTGGGATGGCGGGTCCGTCCCTGCAGATGGGACCCCGCGGCGGCGACCGGACGGTACTCAATCCGCCGCTTCTCCATCCGGCGCTCATGCCGTTCGCGCCGGCGTGCCTTCCGTTCGGGGCGGTCGATGGCGGACAGGATAGCCAACGTGACAGCCACCCACAGGAACGCCGTCCCCAACACCAAAGCAATTTCCAGCTCAGTGCTCATGCACCAATTTTAGGCCCCAGGCAGCGCGGCCAACCCCCGCAGAACCACATCAATCAGCGCCAAACCCGCAGCCCCTACAGCACTCCCAGGTCCCTGACGGCAGCCATGACATCGGGCACCTGCACGGCGAGCAGGGCAGGATCCGGCTCGACTGCAAAGGTATCGCCACGCCGAAGGTCTGCGCGGGTCAGGACGACATGCGGCCCGGGCGGGGGGCCCCAGATTTCCGGCGGCGCCGGGCCAAAAAGAACCACCGAGGGAGTCCCGTACGCGGATGCCAGGTGCGCGGCGCCCGTGTCAGCCGAGACCACCAGGCGCGCGGCGGCGACAGTGGCAGCGAACTCGCCAAGGCCCAGGACGCCGGCCAACGTGGCAGTTCCCGGAAGCCCTGCCAGCCGGCACACTTCCACAGCGCGTTCCCGTTCGGACTTTCCACCCGTGAACACCACCTGATGTCCGGCTTCCGAGAGCGCAGACGCCACCGCCGCAAAACGTTCCACCGGCCAGAGCCTGCTGCCGTACGCCGCCCCCACGTGCAAGACAGTTGCGCCCGGGACCCGGCTGGGCACGTGGGGCCTGTGCAACTGGACGTCCAGCGGATCCGCCTCGATGCCGTGCCATTCCAGAAGCCGCACCCACCGTTCGCGCTCGTGCAGCTCCGGCCGCCACGGCGGCCCGTCCCGGTGCAGACCGCGGTGACCCACGGTCCGGCGGGCCTTCAATGCGTCGATCCGGCCCTGGCTCTCCGGGCCACTGCCGTGCAGGTTGACGGCCACGTCCACCACACCGGGATCCATGGCCAGCGGTTCATCCAGGCCGTGCGTGGGCAGCAGCTCATAGCCGCCCACCAGCCCCAGCGCGTCCGACAGCCACCCCTGCGCCGCGTAGCGAAGCCGATGCTCCGGAAAAGCGCGCCGGATCCCTTTCAATGCAGGTACGGCAACCAGAAGGTCGCCCAGCTTCAAGGCGCGCAGCACCAGGAGCTCGGGTTTGCCATCGGCGGCAATGGGTTCGTCTGAGGCCGCCATGGTTTCTGTGCCGCTCATGCATCCTGCCTTGCGAATGCCGTGGCGGCGAGGCTGCGCACGTCTTCGTAGACATCCTGGACATCAATCCCTGCAACGACCGAATCGTCATGGACGCAGCGCGGCGCCGTCCACCCGACCTGCGTCACGTCGATGCCACACGTGGGGCAGACCGTGACCCACGAGGCGTGCAGGCGGTGAAGGCTCCTGCCCAGGGCTCCGGCGTTGATCACGTTGCCCGCCCAGAAAATACCGACAGTGGGCACACCGAGTGCCTGCGCAAGATGACGGGGCCCGCTGTCGTTCGCCACCACGACGTCAGCCCTCGCCAGCAGCCGCACAAGGCCCCCCATGTCCAGGGCGCCGGCCAGGGACCGGACATCCGCCGACGCCGCCAGCGCCGCAACCCGCTCCGCCAACTCCTGCTCGCTGCCGTCGCCGATGATGGCTACGTGGGAGCCGTCCGCCGCGCACGCGGAAGCCAGTTCGGCGAACTTTTCCGCGGGCCATCGACGACGGGGGTCGGTCGCGCCCGGATGGACTACCACCAGCGGCTGCGCGCCGGCGCCATCGGCAGCGCCCGGCGCTGCCGTGTCTGCCGGTGCCAGCCTCGCCTCAAGGTTTACCGGGAAGGCTCCGGCGAACCCCGCAACCTCAAGTGCCCTCAGGGGCTCATGCTGGTAGTAGAGGTAGGGCATGGTGCGCTCAAGGCTCGCTGCGTCGGCCGTACGGGTACCAACTGTATGGCGGGCGCCCAGCCGAAGCAGGAAGGGATTGGAGTACCGGCCCCCGCCGTGAAGCTGGACGGCCAGGTCGAAGTTCCGGACACGCATGTCGGTAAAGAAGACATCCAGCGCGGCCACGTCCTCCTCCCCCGGCCGGACTCCCTCGGCAAACGGCAGGACCACGACGTCATCCACCGGGCTCTTCACCGCCTCCAGCAGCGCCTTATGAATGGGAGTGCCCAACAGTGTGATGCTGGCGGCCGGATAGGCAGCCTTCAGCGCAGCCATTGCCGGAATGGCGAAGATCAGGTCCCCCAGGCCCCCGCCGCGCAACACGGCAATCCGGGAAACGGAGTTGAACTTCTCCAGCACGGGACCTACGCCCATCCCAATCTGTCCGGCACCACCGAACTCCGCGGTCAGTTGCTCCAAAACCTGCCCCTTCCGTCATGCACAGGAGACAGCACCCCGCTGCCTGTCCAGCCAGACCGACGTCACCAGCGTGCGTCTGCCCCCTTGAACCTGTACCCAATCACTGACAGATCTACGCTTCCTGTTGGGGAATACCGCCCCGATGCTGTACGTTTCATACCCGACAGCCAATCAAAGAAAAGAGAAGCACCTAAAGTGGCAACCGATTACGATGAACTGCGTTCCGACGTCAAGGAATCGCAGGACAACTCACTCGAGCAGCTCCAGTCAGCAAATGCTCCCGACGCCCGCAGTGTTGTGCAGGAGTTGGACGAAGCTGACGGGCTGGACGGCGCCGGCGTCCCTGGCGGCGAATTCGTCGCCGAGGAGCTCGTAGTCCAGGTCATCCCGCAGGCTGAGGATGAGTTCACCTGCTACTCCTGCTTCCTGGTCCGCCACCGGTCCCAGATCGCCCGGCAGAAGGATGGACACAGCTACTGCACCGAGTGCGAAGGCTGACCACCAAGCGTCACCAGGGGACGCACGTTCCCCCAAGGAAAGGCACGCCGCACCCGGCGTGCCTTTCCTTATTAATAGTCCCAGTCCTGTTAGTAAGAGTCCCGGTCCGGTCCGACCGTTGAGGTTCCGCCCAGCTGCGGGGCATAGCGTTATGCGGTACCTATGACGCCAATCAGTAGCCAGGAGGCAGCATGAACGGCGCCGCGAGCGCATGGAACATCCTCGGTTCCCTGTTCAAGCACGCAGACGTGCCCAACATCACGTGGCTTGAAATGCTGCTGTCCCTGGCTGCCGCCGTCGTCCTTTCCATCCCCGCCCGCAGCTGGCGATACTTTGGTCTGATCGCCACCGCCACCCATGAACTGGGCCATGCGTTTGCGGCTGTTACATCGGGGCAGCGGCTGTCCGGGATCCGGCTGCGGCTCGACCATTCCGGAACCACCACCACGTACGGCCGCAGCAGGCTGGCCGCCGCCTGGTCCTGCTTTTGGGGGTACCCGGTCCCGGCACTGGTCGGTGCAGCCTTCGTCTGGTGCGGCCTCAACGGCTGGGGAACCGCAGCCATGGCGGCCAGCGCGCTGGTCCTGGCCGTGTCGCTCCTCTTCCTCCGGAACATTGCCGGTTTCGCCATCACCATCGCCGCACTTGCCGGGACCGCCCTCCCCGCGCTCCTTGCACCTGCCGCAGCCGCAGGGCACGTGGCCGTCATCCTGGGAATTGCCCTGCTGGTCGCTGCCGTCCGCGACCTCCTGAAACTCGCCCAGGTCCACGTCCGCCACCGCGACCGCCTCGCCAGTTCAGACGCCTACCTCCTGTACCGCGCCACCTCTGTGCCGTCGGGCATCTGGATTGCGTTGTTCACACTCCTCGTGGCAGCATCCTGGCTCGCGGCCTGGCAGCCCATCTGGGCAATTCTGCACGACGGCGCCTAGATGGTGAAGGACGCGCTTAGGCTTGGGACATGAGCCAGGAAACTGACAGCACCTCCGCAGCGACCGGAACCGCCGACGGCCACAGCACCCGTGGGGCCTATGTCACCGGCGGTGCTGAATTTACGCGTGACACCAATTACATTGAGGACCGCATCACCCGGAATGCCTCGCCCGGCAGCAACGGCGAGCCGGGGTGGCCGGTGGAAGCCGGACGCTACCGCCTCATCGCAGCCCGTGCCTGCCCTTGGGCAAACCGCACCGTAATCGTCAGACGCCTGCTGGGGCTGGAGGAAGCCATCTCCCTGGGCCAGCCAGGCCCAACGCACGACGCCCGCTCATGGACGTTCGACCTTGATCCCGGCGGCAAGGACCCCGTCCTCGGCATAGAGCGACTCCAGGAGGCCTACTTCAAGCGTTTCCCCGGCTACCCACGCGGAATCACGGTACCTGCCATCGTGGACGTGCACAGCGGTGAAGTGGTGACCAACAATTTCCCCCAGATCACCCTGGACTTTTCGACGGAGTGGACAGAGTTCCACCGCCCGGGCGCACCGCAGCTCTACCCCCAGCACCTCCGCACGGAAATCGACCAGGTCAACAAGCGCGTCTTCACCGAAGTGAACAACGGCGTCTACCGCTGCGGCTTCGCCGGCTCGCAGGAGGCCTACGACGCAGCGTACGGTCGGCTTTGGGCTGCCATGGACTGGCTTGAGGACCGCCTGTCACGCCAGCGCTACCTGGTGGGCGACACCATCACCGAGGCGGATGTACGCCTCTTCACCACTCTGGCCAGGTTCGATCCCGTCTACCATGGACACTTCAAGTGCAACCGGCAGAAGCTGAGCGAGATGCCCAACCTGTGGGGATACGCGCGGGATTTGTTCCAGACGCCTGGTTTCGGAGACACGATCGACTTTGTGCAGATCAAGCGGCACTACTACATAGTCCACGGGGACATCAATCCCACCGGCATCGTTCCCGCAGGTCCAAACCTCAGTGGATGGCTGGAAGACCACGGCCGGGAGTCCTTCGGAGGCAGGCCCTTCGGAGACGGCACGCCACCGGGACCGGTCCGGCCAGGCGAGGAAGTTGCACCGGGCCACGGAGCTGGGCGCTGACGCCGGGCTGTTGGAGGAAATCGCTTTCCTACTACACTGAAACGCATGCAGACTTCCCTTGGTTTCGTGGCGCCCGGGTACGAAAACGTCCTGGCACTGTTTGAGTCGTTCCTCGCTGAGGAACCCGGCTACAGTTCACAGCTTGCCGCGTACCACAACGGGATCCCGGCCGTGCAGCTGACCGGCGGCCCGGAGATGGCCCCGGACACGCTCACCGGTGCCTACTCCTGCTCAAAGGGCGTTGCAGCGATGGTCATGGCACTGCTTGTCCAGGACGGCCTCCTCGACCTGGACAAGGCCGTGGCCCACTACTGGCCGGAATTCGGCGTGCACGGCAAAGGCAGGATGCTGGTCAGGGAGGCGCTGTCACACCAGGCGGGGCTGATGGGCATCGAGGGCGGGTTTGGCCTGGACGAATTCACCACGCCTGCCGCCGCCGGGCGGCTTGCCGCAGCCCGGCCATCGTGGGAGCCCGGGCGGCAGTTCGGCTACCACGCCCTCACCATCGGAATCCTCATGGAGGAACTCTGCAGGCGGACGGCAGGCGAGGCGCTCCAGGAGATCTACGACCGGCGGATCCGAAAGGCGCAGGACGTGGATTTCTTCCTCGGGCTGCCGGCGGACCTGGAGCCGCGGTACCGGGACGTCCTTTACGACAACGCTCCAGGCCAGGAATGGGTTGACCCCCTCAGCCTGGAGGGCATGAACAGCAACGCCCCGGTCAGCACCATCATGGAACTGCCGAACATCCGGTCCGTCAGGGCGGCAGGTATGTCCGCTGCCGGCGGGGTGGGGTCCGCCGACGGGCTGGCACGGCTGTATGCGGCGGCAACAACAGGCGTGGAGGGTGGTGCGCCGTTCCTCCAGGCGCGGACCATAGAGACCATGACACGCGAACAGGTCTGGGGCCTGGACCGGTCCTCCGGCCTCGACAACGCATTCGCCGTCGTCTTCATGAAACCGCACCCCTCGCGGAACTTCGGCAGTCACCGCGCCTTCGGCCATGAAGGGGCCAACGCGGCCCTGGGTTTTGCCGATCCATCGTACGGTCTGGGCTTCGGGTACATTCCGCGGCGCGCGGAAGAGGGACGCACCCCGGGTCGCGCCCACCGTCTGGCCGCGGAAGTGCGGCGTTCCGCAGCCGGCTTGTCCTGACGGTCCCCCGGCCCTACTGTGGTCCGGATGGGCAATACTCAGGCACGTCCGGATGCACGGTGGGCTCGGGGGACCCAACTACTCAAACAATCGGTGGCGGGACTTTCCGCCGCCTTCGCGGCGCAGCGGCTTCAACTGGCGGGGAAAGCGGCCGTAGCCGCAGGGCTGGCGTTTGCCATCGCCCCCCTCATGCCGGGGGCCGCTTCGCACTACGCCTACTACGCCCCGTTGGGCGCCCTGGTGGCCATGTACCACAATGTGGCCGGGTCAGTGAAGCTGGGGGCCCAGGCCCTGGCGGGGCTGGCGATGGGAATCGGCCTCGCCTTCCTGCTGGTGAGCATCAGCGAGCCTTCACCGCTCACAGTCGCCGTGTTCATGGGGGTGGGCGTCCTGCTGGGCGGGTTGCCGGGCATCGGTTCAGGCAGTGACTGGATTCCGACGGCGGCCCTGCTGGTTCTGCTGGTTGGCGGCAGTAACGCCGAAGATTTTTCGTATGGATACCTGGTGCAAATGGCTGCAGGCGTGGCGGTGGGCATTGCCGTGAATTTCCTGATCTTTCCGCCCCTGCACCTCAACGCCGCCGCATCAAGTTTGGCCGACCTGCGCCAGGCCCTTGGCCGGCAACTCACGGATATGGGCGCAGCCCTCAAGGAGAAATGGCCTCCCGAACACGAGGACTGGTCGCGCAGGTCCGATGAACTGGCTCAGGCGGCACGGTCGGTGCGGCATTTGGTGAAGGAGGCGGACGCGAGCCGCAGGGCCAACCCTCGCCGGAAGCTGCACCCGCGTGACATCGACCAGGACTACCGCGACTTGCGGAACCTCGAACGCGTTACCTTCCACATCCAGGACATGACCGACGTCCTGTCCGATGTGATCTATGAGGATGATGCGCCGTATGCCATACCGTTGCAGGATAACGGACCACTGGCCGACGCCGTCACCGCCACCGGCAAGCTGCTGGCAGTCGATACCGAGGGGGACCAAGAAGAACGGAACGATGCCTTCGCTGCCGCCAGGGCGGCGGTGGAAGCCTGCATGGCCGCCACCGCCGGACGGCCGGCGGCGCAGGGCACCGTCCCTGCATCAGAGTCGGTGCTCCTGAGCCTTCACAGAATCCTGCGGGCCATCCGCCCCCGGGACTAAGCGCCATCCTGCGGCTGCAGCGCCGCGACCATCCCGCTGAAGTGGCGCCGGCCGGAGCCCGGGTTCCACGCCACAAAGGTGGAGTGCTTCCACGCCCCTGAACCGCTCTGGTCCGTGGCGATTTCCAAAGCAACCCGGGACGGCAGGAACACCGGGGCTTCGAACTCCACGTCCCAGGTGAAGGAGTCGCCGCGGGCCGGGCCTACGTCTGCGAGTGCCCGGGCTGCGAGGTACATGCCATGGGCAATGGAACGGCGCATGCCCAAGGCCTTGGCCGACAGGACGCTGAGGTGGATCGGATTGAAGTCTCCCGAAACTGCGGCATAGGCACGTCCCGTGTCCACGCCCAGATGCCACAGGGCTGTTGGGTCAGGTGCTGTGAAATCGGACTTGGGCGGGGCGGCGGTGGGCTTGTCGATCCCCGGCAGGAACACGCCCTTTGCCAGGTAGGTGGAGATCCCCCGCCAGTGCACATCCGGAGAGCCGGCGCGGCGGACTTCGGCGATGACATCCACCTGCGTTCCTGCCCGGTGGCCCCGGAGGTTTTCCACCCTGGCCGTCATGTCGAGGGCGTCAGTGAAGACGATGGGCGACCGTTGCTCAACACTGTTGCGGAGGTGGATCATCCCCAGCAGCGGCAGCGGGAAGTCATCGCGGTTCATGACACTCATGGCCAGAGGGAACGCGATGGCGTGAATGAAGCCGGCGGGCAATACGTCACTGGCCGTCTCGCCGATCAGGTGCTGGTAGGCAGTGAGGTTTTCCACCCCGA
>Ga0308169_10000684_pt1 | contig 45585 bp, 48 predicted proteins | sample PhyBR1_2_FD_202139 | JGI IMG/M metagenome (GOLD analysis project Ga0308169, IMG submission 202139) | Phyllosphere microbial communities from UC Gill Tract Community Farm, Albany, California, United States - DLSLSB.R1 | ecosystem: Host-associated > Plants > Phyllosphere > Unclassified | place... | reverse complement strand
TGTTGCCAAGGTGCTCGAGTCAGTGCTGTGGATCGCTGCCGAGGAGGCCGAGCGAGAGAGAGGGGAGACGCACAGCTCGAGTCCGCCTTCTCGCAGGTCGAGTACTTGATCGGGGTCGTCGTCACGAGCCTGCGCGAGTAATTTGGCTTTTTGTAGCGCCTCGGCGAACTGCAGAAGGGCGATGAGTCAGTGAGAGCTTCGGGCGAGCGCGAAAGAGCCGGAGAAATGAAGGCTCACCGGGTCGTGCACCTCGATCCCTCCTGTCGGAAAGGGCACAGTGCGGTCGTTGACGCTGTTTCGAGCGCAGCATCAGCAAGACGTCTTGTCGACGAGAGCGGAGAGTGCAAGGAGGAGGAGGTGTACCGAGGAGGAGAGAGAGGGACGCACGTGTTGGCGAAGAGGTCAAAGCGCTGGAACTTGGCGAGCGCGCGGTAGAACGAGTAGCTCGGGTCGGCCATGACCTTGAGCAGCGGGTCGCCTCGACGCTGCTCTCGCTCGTCTTGTCGGCGCCCAGCGCGCTGCTGCTCGACCTCGACGTCGAACCGTGACGAGGGCAGGAAGACGTCGCGCTCGTACAGCTGCCGGCCCGTGCGGCTCAGCAGGTTGGACCCGATTGCTCGAGCAAAGCGCGAGAAGCGCGAGTCGGGCCAGACGGGCACGCCGATGGCGGGCGAGGCGAAAGTCGTGAATGAGGTCGGGACCGCCGAGTCGAAGAAAGACGGTCTGCGCGAGTCGAGGATGCCGAGGGCGTAGCGGGCGACGAGGCCGCCAAGAGAGTAGCTGTAGGGATCGAGGAAGCGCGTCAGCTTGGGTACGCTGACTCAAGCAAGCGGCAGAGGAGGTCGAGACGAGCTGGGAAGTGGGAGACGCACCCGACCATGCTGAACCGCTCGACCCGCCCGCCCTGCCGCTCGATACGCTCGACCTCGGCATCGATCTCCTCGACGACCCTCGCAGCGCACACGTCGATGCCGTCGTACAGGTGGGCCGACGAGAGCCCGTTGCTCTGCGCGACGAGGACGACGAGCTTGGGGCACGCCTCGTCGTCGCTCTGGCGCTCGAGTCGGGCAGCCGCCTCGCGCTCGAGAGCTTTGGCGAGGTAGGCGACGTGCTTGGGCGAGCCGAACAGGCCGTGCAGGAGAACGACGAGGTGCACCGCCGCCGGGCCGTCCGGGGCGGGCGAGCTGGAGCTGCGCGGCCCTGCGCTGCTGTTGGCGCGCATGCTGTAGAGTGCAGTCGAGTAGCAGGATGTAGAGAGCCGAGAGCAGAGCAGTCCCGGCGGCGGAAGAGGGAGAACGAGCGGGAGGACAATCGTCAGCCCGAGGCCGGCCGATGCTCGGGTCAGACGGGCGGAGGGTCGGCGATGCGGAGTCTAGTTTGTAGCGGCAGCCCGATTGCGTCGCACGTACGCCCGAAGGCCGTCCTGGGAGAGCTCGACGGTACGAGGCCCGAGCGGCACAAAGCTCGCCCAGCTTCGTCCGTCGCAGCTCGCGAACCGCTCGCGCTCTCGCTCGCGCTCGCCTCTCGCTCTCAACAGGCTCGTACGAGAGCGTGATGGGTATATTACCGGTAGAGAGAACCGCGAGGGGGAGACATGAACGTGGAGGGGGGAAGAGAAGCGTGTAGACAGGGCGTGCGAGGAGAGGAGAGAGACGGGCGAAAGTCCATCGACAACGAGAGCGAGAGCGAGAGAGAGGCGATGCGAGTGAGGGAGAGTAAGAGTGAGGGGCGAGAACGAGGGATGAGGGAGGGGCTAGGTGGATAGGGAGAGGGAAGAGGGGGGAGGGAGATGTGCAGGCAGTGTCCTTGGTGCGAGCCCGCAGGGGGAAAGAGAGGTAGTCAAACAGAACGGCGAAAGGGTGGATGAGGTGAAGGAGGAGAAGGGGGAGGCGAGGATGGCGAGGCTCGCGAGCTCGAGAGGACGAATTGGCGAGGTCGACCTCCTCGCGGTCTAGTATAACGGCGACGTCGAGCGCCCTCGGGGCTGCTGCTGCCCCTCCTCCTCCCGCTCCCACCACCACCGAAGAATGGCAACGGCCGACGGCCCGCTCAGAGCGTGCGCATGACGGTCCACGCGCCGACCATGCCGGCCGTGACCATGATGCCGAGCTCGGCCCACTCGGCGCGCTGCGTGCCGTCGCTCGTGTAGCCGAACAGGCTCGGGAACGTCGTCGGGCGCGGGCGCGTCGTCGCCGTGATGGCCTGGATGACACTCGAGCCGGCCGAGTTGGTCGCGGCGGGCGCGCCGGCCGACGAGATGGACGTCGGCGGGGCACGCGACTGGGCCCACGTGAAGCGGTCGCTGAGCGAGGCGATGTCGGCGATGAACTCGTTGCGGACCTCGGTGACGTTGAGGATGCGGTAGTCGCGCAGGTCCTGGGTGCCGCTGTTCGAGTCCTCGACCTTCTCGTACTCGAACTGCATGTAGAGCTTGATGCGCGGGAAGCGGTCGAGCATCGTCTGCGACGTGACGCAGTCCTTGAGCCTGCGAGCGCGAGCGAGGGACGAGGTCAGCAACGTCGAGCGGGCGGAGGGGAGCGAGCGGGCGAAGAGTCAGGGACGCACCATGCCTGCTGGAGCTGAGTCTGGGTCGCCGAGCCGTCATCGTCGACGTGGAAGGCGGCACCGGCCTCGGCAAACTGTGCGAGGAGACGAGAGCAGGGTCGAGTCAGCTCTGCGTGAGGTCGAAGGGTGGGGCGCAAGAGGGGGAGGAGCAGGACGCACCATGCACGCCTTGGACGGCTTGGCCGCGCAGTAGGCCTGGTACCACTCGGTGATGACGCTGTTGTCGGCGGGGTCGGTGCCCGTGATGATGGACGCGCAGTAGTTGTTGGGCTGGATCGTGTTCTGGATGTCGGACGGGACACCCTTGTAGTCTGCGAGCGGGCGACGACGTCAGCGATCGCGCGCCCGAGGTCGAGGTCGAAGGAGCGAGGGAGAAGGGGACGCACAGATGGAGAGACCGATCCAGTCAACGAGGTCGTCGCCCGGGTAGTAGGGCGAGAAGGCGTCGTCGCCGGCGTCGAGCTCGCCGTTGCCGTTCGTGTCGAGGAGGGCCTGGTTGGCGGCGCTCAGGGCGCCGTACGCCGTGTACTGCTGACCGTACGGGTAGCCCTGCGGCGTGTTGGGCGCCCAGACCATGATCGTCTCGGGCGCGATCGCCTTGATGATCGTGTACATGTTGGTCCACGACTGGAGGAAGCCGACCGGGTCGAAGCCGTACGTCATCCACGTGCCCTGCATCTCGGGCGCGTAACGAAGGAACACGGTGCGGTTCAGGTTGGCCTGGTCTGCGAGCGGGAGGAGGAGGGCAAGAGGTCAGGCTCGAGCGTCGAAGAGGGCGTCGCGAGAGAGGGACTGGCGACGCACAGTCGTAGATCTGCTTGGCGAGGTTGGTAAAGTCGTCGTCGGTGATGGCGGAGAATTCGGTCGGGTAGATGGTAAGGAAGACGGCGGCATCGGTTGCGGACCGCTCGATGAGCTGCGAGAGGCAGCGAGTGCGTCAGTCCTGCAGCTCGCGCTCGCGCGCACTTTCAGGACAGAGCGAGAGGAGGACGCACGCTCTCGGGTGCGGCACCACCTGCGCCGGTCGTGTAGTTGAACGCCGGGAGCGGGATCTGCTGCGACAGCTGGAAGACGGGGACGTTGTTGCCGATCTTCTCGTTGATGATGGCGGGCGTGTCGTAGTAGGCTGCAGGGACGTCGAAGCAGAGAGTCAGCTCGAGCTGCACTCGACAAGGGGAGACAGTGCTTGGCGCCGCCGTCGAACGAGGAGAGCGGAGCCCCCGCTCGAACCGAGCGGAGGCGACGCCTGCTCGACGGCTGCGACGCTGCGCCGCTCGTCGCACGAGGTGCTGCGAGTGCTGCACTGCGTCCTGCGCTCGAGCACAGCAGGCAGCGAGCCCTGGACCGCCTCGTCGCGCTCGCAACGCGCGATCGCCCCCGCGTCTGCTCACGCTAGCCACACACCGCCGCCGCCGCTCTGGCCGTCGCGAGAAGAGGGGAGAGGGAACGAGACGTACGGTCTGCCGAGTCGTACCAGAAGCCGAGCATGACCTGGTTCTCGGGCGGCTCGTAAAGGGCCTGGGCACTCGCGGCCGTGACGGAGGCGAGCGCGACGCAGGCGGCGACGCAGGCTCCTGCGATGCGCGCGCGGCGGGTGCGGGTGCGTGGCCGCGGGATGGCGACCTTGGAGGTCGATGCGGTGCAGGCCATGCTGGACGGCGAGGCTCGAGGCGAGGGCGAGAGGGAGAGAGGAGGGGGAGTTGGCAGAGGGAGCCGGCGCGACCTGGGTCGAACGAGGGCGGGCGTCGAGGGGACGGTGAGGGGATCGAGAGGGGCGCAGAGGGTGACTGGTGGCCTGCCGTGCGCTCTGGAGGGTCGCCGGGTGCTGGAGCGAGGCGATGGGACGGGTCGAGAGACGGCTGCGGGCGGACACACACCGAGGCGCCGCGACTTGGGCGACGAGGGGGTGCGAGTGGCGAGAGGGCCGGGGCTGGGAGGGGCGCAGCGGGCGGTTGAGAGTGGCAGGCGGGCGGCACACGTGAGGCTCGACGAGCTGGACGAGGGGACGAGGAGGGCGACGACCAGGCTCGGGTCACCCAGAATCGGGGGCGAGCGCGGCGAGCTTCGTCGTGCGCTTTCTGCCCCTGTCTCACTCGGCGCAAAACAACCTCGCGCGCAACGACGACGGCAAAGCTGCAAAGGATGCGACTACACAAGGGCACAGAGAGAACGAGAGAGAGAGGGACTAAGCACAGCTGCAGGCGGGCGGAAGGAGAGATTTCAAAGTCGGCGCTCGAGCACCGCCTCGTCCGACCTTCACAGCTCGCGCTTGATCGACTCGATGGCCTCGCTGCAGGACGACGAGCGACAGGGTCAGGCGCTGCTCGAAGGAGAGGGCGCACAGCAGATGGGAGAAAGAGAGAGAGAGAGAGGAACGCACGAGCAGTCTTGGCGGACGTAGGAGAGGAAGTAGGCGTTCGTGTCGCCGGCTGCACGAGGAACAGGGCGTGAGAAGCGTCAGAACGCTACCTCGACGTCGACTCGAGACAAGGGGTGCCCCTGCAGAGAGCGAGAGGAAGGTGACGCACTCGTCGCCTTGAAGACCTCGTCCTTGCTGACCTCGGACACGACGCTGTCGTTGTCTGCGCGCTCGACGACGCTCGTCAGCACCTCGGGACCGACACGAGAAGGGTACAGGGCAAGCCGGCGCACAGCGGAGCCAGCGCTGCGGGTCACGGTGGTCGCGCTGGTAGATGTAGTAGTGCCCGCTCAGGGCCGTTCCTGCGAGCGGGCGAGCGAGGTGCGTCAGTACGAGGACCGAGCTTCTCGGCATCGCAAGAGCCGGGCTCGAGCACGAGGGGTACGAGGAAGAGGAGGAAGGGTGAGCGCGAACGCACCTCGGTGGATGAAGACGGCCGTCAACTCGTACTTCGTCCCCTCCTCGCGGTCGCACCACAGGTGCTCCATCTCGGCGCGGATGGCAGCGATCCGGTTTTTGAGCTCTTCCGTCTCCTTGTCGATGGCGGCGGCCTCGGCCTCGGTGTCGGCGAGGAGCGTCGACGAGGCGTCGAAGCGCTGTCGGAGCGCGTACGGCAGGCGGTAGCGCATCTCGGGCTCGCGGCGGTACATCTTGTCGACGTGCGACGACAGCGAGCGGAGGGTGGTGGCCGTGTTCGAGTCCTGCAAAGGCGCGCCGAGGCAGAGATGAGTCGGGTCAGCCGCGAAGTCGTCGAGCGACGAGCGGCGCGAGCCCCGACTGCGCAGAGAGAGACGACGCACCTTGTCCTTGGTGAGCTCGGCGAGCCTCGTCCTCTTCTTGTCGAGGATGCGCCGCAGCTCGTCCGTCTTCTGCGCGCGCAGGCGTCCCGCCTCGTCCTCCTCGCCGACTTCGACGTACCGCGCGACGCCGATCTCCTCGTAGAACTGCAGGTGCGCGTTGCTCTTGTAGACGCTCTGCTTCTCGCGGTCGTACTGGACGCGCTGCAGCTGGATCTGGAGGACCGGCGGCGGCGGCGAGACGAGGGCGACGCGGCGCTGCGCGGCGTGACCCTCGAGCGTGATGGGCGACGGCGCAAAGACGGCGTCGAGGCCGTCGTAGATGTCGCGCTCGGGTGCGCCCGAGCCGGACGACGGCGAGGGCGAGACGTCGACGAGGAGGGACGAGAACGGCTCGTCCTGGGTGCGAACCGGGTCGGGGACCGAGGCGTCGTCGAACACGATCTGCTGACGCATCGTGCCGTAGAAGGTCCTGCGCAGCGAGAGACGAGCGAGAGTCAGCATGACGATCCGGCGGAGGAGGCGACGAGGAAGGAGGAAGATGACGCACCTGCGCAACAAGCTCGCCGTCGCGTGCTCCTGCCCGCTCGGCGCGTTGGCGAGCAGCGCCGCCTCGACCTGGAACATGACGTTGTCCATGCACTCGGTCACGTCGTTTTGGCGGCCGAACGCCATGTAGCTCGACACCTGGCGCTCGAGCTCCTTCTGCTTGTCGCCGCTCGGACCGCCTCCGCCGCCGACGAGCGGCGGCATGACCTGCTCGGGCTGCGGCTCGGGCGACGGAGCGTCGGTGCGACGAGGCGGGAGAGGAGGCGGCATCTCGCCGGCCTCGCCCTCGGACGGCTGCGGGTCGACCGACATGGGCTCGTCCGCCTCGGGGCCGTTGGGCGACTCGTCCTGCCGCTCGGTGACGCTCGACGCGCCCGAGCGCTCCTCCTCGCTCTTACCGCGCTTGCTGCGGTGCGCCTCGTCGTCGTCTGGCGCGCGCGCGTCGGCCATGTCGGCGTCCTCGGTCGGGCCGACCGCCGAGAGCGACGCCGGCGGAAGCGACAGGCTCGCCATGGCTGCGCCACTGCTCGCGAGTGTCGGGCTCGATAGCGGCGGCTGCTGCGGCTGCTGCGAGTCGAGCTGCATGCCGACCACCGAGGGCGGCGAGGAGGCGCCTTCCTCGCCGACCTTGCGCTTGCCGAGGACGGACGACGACGACGGCGAGCGGACGCCGGTGCTCGCGGCCGGATCGACGGGCTTGTCGCTGTCGGCGACGACGATAGGTTCGGGCTCCTCCGTCAGGGTGGCCGCTGCGGCGGGCGCGGCTGACGCCTCGGCCTCCTCGCGAGAGGGCACGAGCGCAAGGTAGGCGAGCTCGGTCTCGGGCGTGACGGCGCTGATTGGCGAGTGGATGAGCTGCTGGTAGAGGACCTGGAGGAGGGCGACAACTGCTTGGCGAGGGAGTCAGCAAGGCGGGCGAGGGGAAAGAAGAGAGCGGAGGGGAAGGTCGACGCACAGCGTTTCGAGCGCTTGACCTCGGCGAGCGAGACGAGTCGGCCGCCGACGCGAAGCTGACCCTGCTGCGATGACGGTGTAGGCGTGTCGTGGAAGGCGAGGATCGTGTCGCGCACCTCGCGCACGGTGAAGAAGTACTGCGACGGGCGGCGGGAGAGCGGCGTCAGCGCTCGCTCGCGAGGGCGACGACGAGGGAGCGAGAGGGAGCGCACCTGGAGGAGCGAGTTGAGGTAGCACGTGTTGGCGATGTTGGTCAAGCCGACGGGCACGTTGAGGTCGACCGCAGGACCGGCCTGCCAGCCCGCCGAGCTGTCGTCGGCGCGCTTGCCCGTCTGGGCGAGGGTGTACAGCTCCTTGCTCTTCTTGTCGTCGGCGATGACCTCGAGCGCCTCGCGCATCTTGGCCTTCTCCGTGTCGCTCGAGGCGTCGTCGAGCTGCGCGCGAAAGAGAGAGCGAGAGGAGATCCGTCAGCGCCGGCAGCGACGCAGCTGTGCCCGAAAGGTGAGCGAGGACGCACCCGGATCGTGTAGAGCATGCTGATGGTGCTCTCGTCGAGGTCGACGCCGGGCTCGAAGCCGAGTGCGCGGTACGCCGCGTCGAGGCTCATCTTGGGCTTGACGGCGGCGTGGCCTGACGGCGCGGCGACTCGAACGATCTCCTCGTTCATGCTCTCGAGCATCGCCTTGAGGACGTCGCTCTGACTGTGCGCAGCGACGACCTTGGCCGCCTCGAACAGGACCCGCCGCCGCTCGCGGTGCTCGACGGCCGAGTTGCGCGCGTCGAACGCCATCGTGATCTGGTCCTCGCTGACGTAGTTGAGGAACGGGTTGTCGAGCTGGAGCTCCTTGTAGGCGTTGACGATCTCGCTCGCCGGGTGACGGTCGAGCGAGCGCTCGATGGCGACCTTCTCCTCGAGGGCGCTCGAGCCTCGGCTCTGGGCGATGCGGATGAGCGCGTCGAGCATGACGCCCGTGCGAGGCGCGTCGCGCTGCACTTGCTGGTCGTAGACGCGCGAGACGATGTGGTCGGCGAGGTCGGGCGTGATGCCGAGCTTGTCGTAGTCGTCGGCGAGCGCGTCCTTGTCGCTCTGGGACGAGGTCGTGCGGGTGAAGCTGACGCTCGACATGCGGCCGGTCGCAGGAGCTCGAGGAACTGCGAGGTGGGAGCTGCGGGTCAGGCTCGGTGCGCTGTGAGGTGTGAGGCGAGGCAAGAGAGCTGCGGACGCACGGTCGTCGCCGCCCAAGGCAGCCTGCATCGCCGGCTTGACCGACTTGAGCGTGATCCTCGTGCCGATCGCCTTGACGCCCTTGTCGGCTGCAGGTTCATCATGTACAGCGCATCAGCAACCGAGCCGCGCGAACTCTGAGCTGAGCGAGAGAAGGAAGGGAGAGCGCGAACGCACCGTTCTTCTTGGTGAAGTCCTCGAGCCAGATGCCGACCTCGAGCCAGCACCGCAGGAGCCTCGAGCGGTTCTCGCGCCCGCGCTCGTCGGCCTCGTCGAGGTGCGGGATGGCGATGACGGCCTCGGCGGCGAGGTAGTCGAAGCCGAGCGTCGCGACGAAGATGTCGTTGCTGCAGGGCGGGCAGGCGAGGCGAGAGGGTGCGAGGGCGAGTCAGCTTCTGGAGAGAGCGCAGGATGGGAGAAGAGGAAGGAAGACGCACGTCGTCGTGTCGAACGGCATGAACCTGGACATGTGCTTGCCGAGCGTCGGCAGGTGACGCTTCTCGCCGGCGAACAGGAGGTTGTTGAGCGTCCTGCGTGGGCGAGGAAGCTCGAGGTCGATCAGAATGGGCTCCCGGGTGCGCAAAGAGTAAACCCGGCTGAGGGAAGCGGGAAAGGCGCACGCACCTCCAGATGACCCTCGCCGCCTCGAACCGCGCCTCGTCAGCCGACTTGCCCACCGCCGGCGAGTCGCCTCGCTCGCGCATCAACCTCTCCCACAGCGCGCGCGGGATCACGGCCGGGTAGAACGCCGTCCCGCCGACGGCGACGCTCCCCTTGCCGTCCATCGTGCGCAGCTCGACGAGTCCTCCTCCCGCCGCGCACGCGTCGGCGAACGTCGCGCCGTTGGCCTCGGTGCGCGCGTCGTGCTGCGCCGAGAACTGGTCCGGGCGCGCCGGCGCGAACGGCGCCTGCGGGTGCGCGAGGTGGCCCTGCTCGACGAGGCGCTCGGCGAAGTAGCGCTCAAGCTCGAGGGGCACGCATGACTCGTACACGTGCCACAGCGGCGGGCCGCTGTCAAGAAGGCTGGCCGGCGAGAGGCGGCGGATCGGGGCGAAGAGCGTCCAGGAGAACGTGCTCGGGCAGAAGTAGAGGTTCAGGTGAGGGCGGGCGCGGTCGAGGTCGTCGAGCGAGACGGTGTGGAAGCCGCGAGAGGGTTTGGGGGGAAGCTCGGGCGGCGGGGAGGAGGACGAGGTGAGGTTGACGGGCGGGAGAGGCTTGTCGGCGGTCGAGGTCGAAGTCGAGGCTGCGGCGGCATCGTCGTCGCCGACAGCCATGGCCGTGTCCTCGCTCGCGCCGCTCGACGACGCCGGGACGTCCGCCGCCGTGTCGACGACCGGCGCGTTGCCGCCCGCCTCGCCGACGCCGCGGTCCGGCCCGAGCGGCACCCAGGCGCCCATGGGCGGGTACCGCTCGTCCTTCATGGCGATCTCGCCCTCGGGCGTCGGCCCGACGACAAAGTCCCACACCTCCTCGTCCCACACGCCCTTCTTGCCGCCGCCCATGTCGCCCGGACCGGCGAGCACCCTCGGCGTCGTCCACCACGTGTCGCGCTTGATCGGCAGGTCGGGTCCGGGCGGCGGCGCCCACTCGAGGAGGTGCTGCTGCGGCTGCGCCTGCTGTCGCGCGTCGGGCGAAGGCGGCGGCGGCGGCGAGGGCGTCGCAGGGCCGACGTGCACCTCGTGCGTGGCCGAGTCGGCGTTGCCCGCCGCCGCGAGCTGCTGCAAGGACTGCGCGCCCCACGCCGCGGCATCGCCAACGTCGCCTGCCGGACCACGAGCCGGCGTCTGCCACGCGCGAGGCGGGACAGGAGGAGCGCGAGGCGGCGCAGCCGGGGACGCCGCGCCGGGGAGGTCCGGCACGGGCTCGTTGGCCCAGGGCACGTCCTGCCCGCCGCTGCGGTCGCGCCGCATCGTCAAGCCGCCGCCGCTGCTGCCGTACGTCCTGGTGACGCTCGGCGACGAGTGGGCGCCCGAGGTGCGCTTCTTGAGCGTGCTGGGCCCGGCGGGGGCGGTCGTCGAGAGGAGCTCGCCGTTGGAAGAGGCGCCGTCGCCGCCGAGCTCGAGCGGCTGCTGCGGGTACGAGGGCTGGCGAGGCTTGGCGGCGCGCGGGACGGGCGGTTCGGGGGACGAGGTCGAGGCGGACGCGGCCTGGGCGGGGGACGAGGCGGCGAAGAAGTTGGTCGACGCGACGGGCGAGTGCTGGAGGTTGGTCGGCTTGGGAGGGACACGAGGTGGCGGGTTGGGCTGCTTGGTGGACGGCGAGCTCGAGGCGGCGGCGTACGAGAGTTTGGGCGGTCGAGGAGGGGGAGGAGGCGACGAGCCGGGCGGATCTGGCAGTGGGGGAGCGAGTGGGAGGTTAGCAGAGCTCGCAGTACAGTCAAGAGAGTGAACGCACCGACTGGCGGATCCATAGCCCTCGTCGACTGGGTGGGGGAGAGAGGGAGCTGATCCTCGGTCGACGACGAGCTGATGAAGCCGGGCTCGCTCTCGCTTCGAGCTCTGCAGCCTGCAGGGTCGGCTCTGCGGCACCTCTTGCGATCTGACAGACACAGCAAAGCACCCAGAGCAGCCGAGCGAGCCGAGATGGACACCTCGTCATCGAGCGCGCTCAAGCCGCAGCGACGAGGGAGAGAGAGACGTGTGTGGTGCAGGACGAGGGGGATGCTCGCTCGTAGGGGTACAACAGGCGTCGACAGAAGGGGAGAGACTACAACAGGCCATGCACTCGAGAGCACGAGAGCACCTCGTCCCTCGCGCCGCTCACAACCGCCCTTTCTCCTCGGCCTCGTCCTCGTCCTCGCCGTCCTCCTGCTCCTCCACATCCTCGTCCTCGTCCTCCTCGTCTTCTTCTATCCGTGCGCCTCGGGCCCACCACGCGTCGACCCACTCCCTCGCGCGCTCGCACGCCTCGCGCATGACGCCCTCGCGGCGGCCCCAGCACACCTGGCGCTCGATGTCGTCCCAGCCGTGGATCCACCTGCGGTGCCGCTCGCCGGACTCGGGCCAGGTCGGCGCGAGGTAGGCGGCCGAGTAGGCGTCGAGGAGGGGCGAGAGGTGCGAGGGGAGGGGGGACGGCGGCGGGTGCGAGGTCGGCGAGGGGGCGGACGAGGCCGGCGGGGACGAGGCGGCCGACGAGGGGACGGACGAGGGCGTCGAGGGGACGGCGAGGGACACGGCCGTCGACGACGAGGCCGGGTCGTGCGGTGCGGCAGCCGAGACGAGGATGCCGACGGCGGGTACAGGTGCGGGGAGGGAGGTCGTCGCGGGGAGGGGAGCGGCAGCGGTCGCGGCGGTCGGCGGCGGGGCCTGGAGGACGAAGAGCTCGAACGAGTACTCGCAGCTGGCGACGAACGATGGCGAGTTTGGGTCGCGCGAGGGCGAGAGGATGTGCGGGCTCGGGTCGGCAAGGGTCAAGAGGTGGCTGAGGTGGGTCGCGGTGCCCTGGATGAGGCCGGCTGCGGGCGGTGGGCGCAAGGCATCAGCGAGAGTTGCGCAGAGCCAAGAGAAGAGCGAGCGAGGGTGGGCGCACCTTCCTCCCACGATTCGCGGTGAGCGGCCTCCTGGGGGGACTCGCCGTGCTCGATGCCGCCCTTTGGGAAGACGTAGAGGTGCTGCTTCTTGCGCGAGCACACGACGAGGCACGAGGGTTGCGGTGCGGGGCCCTCGTCGTCGTCGGCGGAGGGCGAGTCCGAGGTGGGCCGGGCGAGGACGAGGACGAGGGCGACGGCCACTCGGCGAGGGGACGCCAGGATGGGCAGTGGGGGTGCCTCGGGGCACGCCTGCGTGGGTTGCTGAGCAGCACGGAGAGAAGGAAGCGGCTGCCGGCGAGAGGGAGACGGAGGACGCGGCGCCGAGCTTCCCCTCGTCGTCGTCGTCGTCGTCGCTGTCACGCAGCTCCGGCTCAGCACCGCAGCGAGCTTGCTACAGACCCCAGCCCAGCATGCTCCACCTCGGCAGCTACTGCACCCAGCTCGACCACGCCGTCAAGCACCACGACGGCCCGCAACTCGCTCACCTCGTCGCCCTCGACGGCAAGCACGCCCACCAGCTCCTCGACTGGCTCGCTCGTCCCGACCGTGGTCCTGCTCGGGCAGACCGCACCCTCGACCAGGTGCGCCAGCTGTCCCCCCTCTCCCTCGAGCTGAGGCGCCTCCTCCTCGACTCGCTCGACCTGACCTCCCTCTCCACCTCGTCGCAACCCAACAGCCCTCGCCCAGCTACGCCGCCCAGCTCAGGCGCACCTTGCCCAAGGACGGGCCCTGGGCCGACATCGCCACCAACCACGTCTGGTCCCTCGTCGCCCTCAACGTGCGTCCCCCTCTCCTCCCCTCCTCGTCCCCCTCCACCCGCAGTTGACCCTCTCTCCGTGCGCGCAGCCTCCCATCAACCCCTCGACGGGCCAGCTCCACGGCCAAGTCGACGCCGTCTTTGCCTACCAGAAGCAGCACGAGGCCGTCACGTACGTCTGGCCGCTCGCTCCTCCTCCTCCCTCACCTCGTTCCCGCTCGCCGGCGCTGACTCGCCCGCTCTCGTACGTCCACAGCGCCCTGTACCGATGGCTCATCGACGCGCGCGACCTCCCGACGGGCTGGGCCCTGCCACTCCTCTACGTCGTGTGCCGTGACTTGCGCAAGACGGCCGAGCAGGTGCGTGCTGCGCTTCCTCCTTCTCGGTCCTGCGTCCTGCCTTCGTGGAGGTGAACCCAAGCTGACGGAATCGGAGGCACGCGCACACAGGCCGACCAGCAGCTGCTCGCCAACGGGCACAAGGCGACAAAGCTCGAGGACGCGAGCCGTCTCCTGCAGAAGTGCTTCTCGTGCTGCCTCAACGACCGGTGCGTCCTCGTCTCCGTCTCTCCTCTCAAGAGGCATCTTTCCTGACTCGAGCATGACCTGCAGAGCGTCCGACATGATGGCGTCGCGCAAGATGGGCACCTACTACCTCGCGTCGCTCCTGTTCAAGACCTACTTCCGGGTGCGTAGCCGCTTCCTCTCAGCCCTCGCGCCCTCAATCTCGGCTGACTCTTCCTCTCTGCTCGCAGCTCAACTCGACCGCGCTGTGCAAGAACATCATCAGGGGCATCAATGCGGCCGACCTGCCGCCGCTCACGGCCTTTCCTCGAGCGCACCGCGTCACGTACTCGTACTACATGGCCGTCTTTGCGTTCCTGCGCGAGGACTATGCGCAGGCCGAGAAGGGCTTTGTCGAGGCGCTCGGCATGACCCACCGCAAGATGAAGCGCAACATCGAGTGCGTCCCTCTCGTCCTCACTTTCCCTGCCCGCCTCGCCGTCTCGCTCATGCCGACAAGAACCGAGGCTGACGCACACCTTCTTCGACAGGCTCATCCTCGACTATCTGATCCCGCTCCTCCTCGTGCGCGGCGTCGTCCCCTCGCCCAAGCTCCTCGCACGCTCGGCGCGCCACAAGACGCTGTACGAGCCCTTCGTGCGCGCGATCCGCCAGGGCGACTTTGCCGGCTACGAGCGCCAGCTCGAGGTAGCGCAGAAGCGCCTCATGCAGCGCGGGACGTACCTCGTCGTCGAGCGCGCGAGGGAGGGGGCCGTGCGGGGTCTGCTCAAGAAGGCGTGCGTCCCTTCTCCTTCTCCCGCTCATCCCCTCCCCTCCTCTTCTCCTTCGACCTCGCTCGCCGAGGATGCGCGCTGACGCTGTGCCACCGCGCCTCGCTCGCAGCTGGGTCCTCGAGGGCAAGCCCGCGCGCATGAGCATCGACACGTTCCGCGCCTACTACAACGCGGCGCAGGCGGTCGGCCTCGAGGAGGACGTCCGGCTCGGACGGCTCAGGCGCGACGACGTGCCGCGGCGGAGGAAGGAGGGCGAGATCGACGGCGAGGAGATGGAGTGCCTGCTCGCCAACATGATCTACAAGGTGCGTCGCAGCACGCAGGACCTCTTCGGCTCGTCTGCGTCTCCATGTGCTCGGGCTGATGCGGATGCTTGACATGGTGGTCATCGCGCAGAACCTGCTCAAGGGCTACATCTCGCACGCGCACCAGCTCGTTGTCCTGTCCAAGGACAAGCCGTTCCCCTGGTGCGTCTCCCTCTCCTTCTGCTTCCTCGCTCGCCCGACACTGACTCTTGCACGTCTTCTCGTTCGCAGGTACCCGCCGTACCGCAACAAGGGCGAGGCGTTCGCGCGGCAACGAGCAGAGAGGGAGACGCAGGAGCGGCAGCGAGTGGTGGACTTGGCCGCCGGTGCAGCAGGGGCGGGTGCTCCTCCAGCTTCGTAGTCACTGTGCAAGCATCGCTGTGAGCTCCACGACTGTGCCAAATTCGAGAGCTGCTCGAGCCCGCTCGACGTGTTTCATCTCCTCGGCGCGACCTTCATCGCAGCTTCTCGTCGCCCACGCCTCGCTCGAGAGCCTGTGCACGCGCTCGACGGGCCACCGACCATGCCTGCACTTCCCTCGCTGCGCGGCAGCGCCACGCCGGCCAGCCAGTCGGCGCCCGCTCCTCCCACCGCCGCCTCGTCGTCGTCGGCACCCGGCGTCGTCCTCCCAGGCGACGGCGACTTGTGGAGCAACATCCTCGACTCGGTCAAGGGCAGCAGAAGCACGCCAAGCAAGCCGTGCTTCGTCCTCGGTGCGTCCTGCTCTCGCCGTCTCTTGACGTTGCCGGGGCCGACGCGTTGAGCGAATCGCTCCTGCGCTCGCCTCGCGCTTAAGGATCGGGATAGGCAGCTGACCACACTGTTTTGCACCTACAGGCGCACCCCACTCGGGCAAGAGCACCCTCGTCGACCGCCTGCGCTCCCCGACCGGCGAGGCCTCGTCGTCTTCCTCCACCACGGCGCTCAAGGGCAAGGAGACGGCGATCAATGGCGTCCAGCAGCAGCAGCTCGACCTCGGCATGAGCTACGACGTGATCGACGTGCGAGACGAGGGTTTTGACGGCGGTGAGTCGGCTGCGCTCCTCTCCGTGCAGTCGGTCTCGCTCGCCCCGCCGAGCGAGGCTGCACTGCTTGCCCTGGACGATAGCGACCTGACTCGTGCCCTGCACGCCCGCAGATACCCTCGCCCGCCTCTCGATCTTCCAGCTCTCGTCGCCGCTCCCGCCCTACCCCTCGCTCCTCTCCCTCGCACTCGTGCCCGACTCGCTCGTCGTCATCTGCCTCGACTGGGACCGACCGTGGGAGTTCGTGCGGCAGCTCGAGCAGTGGGTCGTTCTCCTCGACGAGCTTCTTGGGCGAGCGGGCAAGGACAAGGAGGGAGCACAAACCGAGGGAAGGGAACGGCGTGCGTCGCTCGTCCTCTTCCTCTTCAACTTTACACGCACGAGAAGCTGACGAGCCGCTTGCACTGCACGCAGTCGAGGCCTACGTCCGCTCGTACGCCGATCCGCCCGCTGCCGGCTCGACCGCCCCGACCGCTTCGTCCTCGTCGGCCGCCGCAGCACTCGTCGACCTCGACTCGCCTCTCCCGCCAGGCACGCTCACCGACAACCTCGGCGTCGGGCTCGTCTTTGTGTGCACCAAGGTGCGTCGTCGACTCGCTCTTCGTTTAGCACAGCGAGCCGGATCTGCGTGCTGACGACTCGCTCCTCGTCGACTCGCAGGCGGACCAGATGAACTCGCTCGAGCGCGACCGAGAGTTCTCTGAGGAGCAGTTCGACTTTGTACAGCAGACGCTGCGCACGATCGCCTTGCGCTGTGCGTCTCGTCCCCTCACCTCGCCGACCTCTTTCTCCTCGAGCGTCTCGCTGATGCAGAGCGTCTCGCCTCTCACAGATGGCGCCGCCGTCTTCTACACCGCCCAGACGCTCCCCGGCTCGTACGCCAAGCTGCGGCAGTACCTCGTGCACCGCCTCTTCTCGTCGTCGCCGTCTTCCTCCCTCGCACCGACTTCTTCCTCCTCCGCCGCCCAACCGACCTCTCCCACCGCCGCCGTCACCTCGACTCGCTCCACATCGTCGGCGCCGTCGTCCGCCGCCTCGTTCCCCTTCCCGCACCGCGCCAACGTCGTCGACCGCGAGGCCGTCCTCGTCCCCGCCGGCTGGGACAGCTGGGGCAAGATACGCATCCTGCGCGAGCGGTTCGACTGCGAGGCGGTCGGGCGAGGCTGGGAGGCCGACCTCGAGCGCAAGGGCGCGGCGGGCGGAGCGGTCGCGGCGGCGCGAGAGGACGTCGACCGCGGCGAGGGCGAGAAGGGGCTCGAGAGCGAGTACGGCATGGTCGTCGTCGATTTCGACGCCGAGGACTCGGTGCGTCCCTACTTCCCTTCCCTCTTTAAGCGCACTTGCGACGAACAGCCAGTCTTCGACCTCGGCTGACGAGCTCGTTCGCGCGCGCGCAGAAGGTCAACCTCGCGCCGGCCGTCTCGGCGTACAACGAGCAGGCGTTCCTCCGCGAGCACTACGACGTCCTCCAAGCCGACACGGCCGCCGACCCTCGCCTCGCCTTCCGCCAACCAGGCTCGTCGTCGTCGTCGTCGACGGGCACGAACGGCTTCGGCGGCGGACTGGGCCCGAGCGTCGTCGGCCCGATGGCGGGCACGAGCTTGGACTTGCCGACCGTCTTCAGCACGATGGAGCGCGCGAGGGAGCGGGCCGAAGCTGGAGCTGGAGCGGCGGCGGCGGGCGCGTCGCGCGAGGAGAGGTACCGCGCCGGGGCGATGTCACGACAGGTGCGTGTAGGCTCTCGCTCCTCGAACTGTCAGACGAGGACGCTCGACTGACTCCTTGTGTATCTTTGTCCTGCTCGCAGAGTTCGTCTACCTCGGCGGGCATCCGCTCCCCTCCTCTCGGCAGCTCCACCTCCGGCGCTCCCGGGCTCAACGGCGACCGATCCTCGCCGACCTTGTCTTCGACGGGCGCCTTCGCCGACCGCCCTTCTTCTCGCTCGTCCGCCTCGGCGGCAGCAGGTGCAGGTGCGCCCGCGTCGTCGGGTGCAGCAGGCGCCGCAGCCGGCGGCAACCAGGTGCTCGCCGACTTCTTCCAGAGCCTGCTCACGGCGAGGACGGCTGGCACAGGCGCAGGAGCGAGTGCTGCAGGTGCTGCGGGAGGAGGGCAGGCGGCGCCTGCTGCGGGAGGTCTGCGAGCGAGCGTCGTTCGAGGTGCGGCGCCGCCGCCTTCTTCGAGCAGCAGCGCAGGCGCAGGAGAGAAGGCGGACGGGCAGTAGATGGTTCAGCGTGCAAGAGAGCTGCGCGGCTACTTTGAGCACACGAGCGAGAGTTGCGCAACTGCGAGGAGCCTGCTCGAACCGCGCAGTCGACCAAGAGGTCAAAGCGCTCGCAGCGAACGCTCGTTCGTGCCCAACACGCTCTCTGCTCGTGCGTTCTTCGCTCTCACGCTGGTCATTGTCCTCTCTTCTGTTCAGAGGAAGAGCTAGGAACGTCGAGAGCCATGCATGCGGTCTAGAAATGCGCTCGCTCGCCAGCAGCTCGTCTAACTATCGCCCGAGCCCGATTCCGACGCCCGCTCCGCCCGCCGCACCCCTGTACCGCATTCCCTGCGGGCCCGCCGAACCAAAGCCTTTGGACGCCGCGCCGCCGAGACCCGACCGCCCCGGCATCGGCGGGAAGTAGCCCGGCAGGCTCTCGCTCGGGTTCGGGCTCGGCATCGCCGCCGCCGCCGCCGCCTCCCTCGCCGACTCGTGCGCGAGGTGCGCAGGCGGAGGGCGCACGCGCGGGTGGAGCGCGATCGAGGGCCCGTCTGGGCCCGAGAGGTCGACCGAGGGTGTGTCGGCGCCCGAGGCGGTGCCGGACGCCGTCGTGGACGAGGTGGCGGTGCGGGACAGGAGCGGGTTGCGCAGCGGGCGGTCGAAGGGAGGTATAGGCGAGGTGGAGGTGGTCGAGGGCGGCGTCGAGGGCGAGGCGTCGTCAAGGGGCGAGGCGAGCGGGGAGAGGGGGGTCGTGCGCAGGGGCGAGGTGGCGAGGTCGTCGGCGAGAGGGGGGACGCCCGTCGCGTCGTGCACGTGCGCGTCCGAGTGCGAGTGCGAGTGATGGTGGTGGTGGTGGTGGCGCGACTTGTCCCTCGAGAGGCCCGGCAGGGAGACCTCAACTCGGCCGGGCCAGACGACGCGGTCCTGGATCGCCGCCCGGATGCGCGCGACGAGGAGCTGCTCGATCTTGGGCACGTCCTGCAGCTTGGCGCGCGAGCCGAGGAGCGACGACGTGGCGAGCTGCAGCTCAAAGTCGGGGTGCAGCGAGAGGTGGACCGACGGATGGCCGTGGTGGTGGTGGTGGTGCGGCTCGGTGGAGGACGAAGGCCGTGCGGGTGCAGGTGCGGGTGGAGGGAGCTCGACGGTGAGGGTGCCGGAGAAGCGCTCGAGGGTGAGCGAGAGCGAGATGGGCAGGACGGCGAACCGAGGTCGGGGAAAGTTGAGGACGACCCGGGTCGAGACGGACAGGACGACCGTGTCGATGTAGTCGAGGTCGAGCTCGACGCGCTGCACAAATGTTTGCGACTTAGCTCGGGTCCAAAGCGTCGACGATGAGGGAGAGAAGGACGAGGACGCACCACGCTCTCCCCGCCGACGCCGCTCGGCCGCACCCTCGCGTCACTGAGCGCCGGGAACCCCTCGCCGAGTTCCACCTCGTCCACCTCGACAAAGTCGAGCCCGACCATGCCCTGCGCCGCCTCTGCGCCCTCCTCGGTCCCGCCCGTTCGGCGGTTGAGCGCCTCCTCGATGAGGGCGCGCGCACCGCCCGACGCGTGCGACGCCGCGAGGGCGCGGTACGACGAGATGAGCTGGGCCGAGAGGACGTTGAGCCAGTCGAGCGACTCGGGCGGGTGCGTCGCCAGGTCGTACGAGAGCGAGCCGAGGAGGGCGGCGGCGCTCAGGGTTGCGGCGGGGAAGTCGGGAGGGGTGCGTGACGAGGCCTGCGAGCGCGCGTGCGAGGGGTCAGCTATCGAGCGCGGCGTCCTGACATCGTTCCTCGAGTGAGTAAGGGAGCGCACCTTGGCCTTTCCGCCCTTGCCGCCCTTGCCGTTCCTCTGACCTCGCCGCCCCTTGCCGCTCGCCTCGTCCTCTTCCTCGCCCACCTCGCCCCGCGCCGCCGCCCGCAACCGTTTACGCTCCTCCCTTGCCCGCTTGGCCGCGTCCGGGTCCTCGAACACGACGTACTTGAGGAAGAGCGCCGCGAGGATGATCCTGCGGGGCGAGGTTGAGGGTCAGCCAGTGCACCGGGTCTCCAGCTCGCCGCTCGACACTTAGAGAGAGAGGAAGGAACGCACATGCTCGCCTGACCGAGTAGGACGCCCTGCGTGAAGGAGAAGAACGGCGCCGGCGCATGATGCGCCTGAGCCCGCGGCGGTGCCGGCAGCGCGTCCTGCGGCGCGGCGACCCGCATGGCGTGCGCGCCGGGCACTGCAGGTGTCGGCATCGCGTGCTTGTGCGGCACGCCGGCCGAGGTCGGGCTCGGGAGCGAGAGCGGGGACGACGAGGGCGAGCCGGCGATGGACGAGGGAGGGTGAAGAGGAGCGACCGAGGCGGGCATGCGGCTGGCGGGAGACGTGTGCTGCGACTCTGGCGCAAGCTGTCGTGCCGCTGGCCCTGGCGCAGAGGGTGCGAGAAGCGAGGGAGATGAGGCAAGCGGACGGACTTCGCGACGAGCGAGCCGGCCGCGGAGACGCGGCAAATCGGCAGCGCTCCTGTTGCGCACGCCCTGCTTCTTAGACAGCTCGGCAACAGCTTCGTACAGCGTGAGAAGCTCTCGGACCGAAGCACTCGCTGATCGAGAGGGAGACGAGGTCCTTGCGCTGGACGACGGCTTGGTATCGAGAAGCTCTACGGCGGTAGGACGGAGAGGAAAAAGGTACGAGAGGGGCGTGAGGTGGGCGTGAGGTGTAACGAAATGCGAAGCGGGAAGGGGGACAACGAGGCGGGAGGAGAGCAGAAGAAGAGGGAGGAGGAGAGCGACGACGACGACGAAGGGCTCTTTGACGGCGGCCGACGAGGACGACCTTGCGCACCAAGACCTCGACGTGGACCTCGCCGACGACTTCTGACGGGCGCAGGACGGCTCGGGCGTGCTCAGAACGTCTCCTCCTCCTCCTCGTTGACGAGCTCCTCCTGCGCGTCTTCGGGGACCTCGAAGCCCTCCTGCGGGCGCACGGTCAACGGATCAGCTCGTGCGCTCGACGCAGATGCAGCAGTCGATGAGGATGAGGGAGAGAGGGAACGCACCTCGGTGCTGTAGAGGATCTGCTGCATCTGGAGGAGCGTCTCCTTCTCGGCGTCGGTGACGCCGTTGCCGTCCGGTTCCTGCTCGGCGAGCTCGAGCCTCGCGCCGATGATGATCTCGATATCGCGCAGCTGCGGGCGAACGAAGCTCTCGACGTCAGCCTGTGTGCTCGACGGCGAGCACAGCGACAAGGAGGAACGAGCGCTCGCGCACCTTGTTGAAGTAGAAGTCGCGCTCCTTCTCGAGGCCCTCGACCGAGAGCTTCATCTCGTTCATCTGGCCCGTGAGCGCCTCGAGCGCGGCCGGGTCGACGCCGCGGCTGCTCGCCGCCGACGAGGACCGTGCCGAGGGCCCGCCGACGCGCGCGGCGCCGCCGGCGGGGCGGGCTGCCGAGGTGCGCGCGGCCGTGGCTGCGAGCGAGGGTGACGAGGGTCAGGAGAGCATCGGACGACAAGGGAGCGAGCGAGAGAGGAAGGGAGAGGAGAGGGACGCACGCGCTGGTCGCCTTGCCGCCGCCGCCGGAGGAGCCCTGGACGCGCCCGTTGCCGACGGCGCACGCGGACCCGGGCCCGCTGCGCTCGCTCCACCGGCTCCTCCTCGACGCGCGACCGGGTCGTACTCGCCGCCGGGGAAGTTCATGTCCCAGAAGCGCTTGAGCCACTGGAGGAACTCGAGGTTGTCCTGCATCTTGCAGCGCACGAGCCGGTCGACGGGGATGGGCTGTTCCGCACAAGGGTCAGTGAGGTACTCCACTGGCTTGGAGGAGAGCACGGCGACGCACCTTGTCGATGGCGTGCACCTTGAAGCTGTTCTGGAGGATGCGGAAGTTGGCGAGGTACTCGTACTCCTGCTTGGCCTGCATCTTGACCTTGTTCATGGCGACGTCACCGAAGATCGAGTCGATGATCTGGCAGTAGACGCCTCCCGCTCCTGGATGTCGTGCGAGCGCATGTCGACAGAGGCGAGGCGAGGCGAGCGGAGGAGGACGAGTCGAGGTCGCAGTGCGGGAGGGCGAGCAGGGCGAGGTGCGCGTCGAGGTATGAAGTCGTCGAGTAGAACGTGGACGAAGCGACACAGGGCAAGAGCGGTCGTGGCGGGCGAGGAGGGGGACGAAGGGGAGAGGAGGAGGAGGTCAGCCAACAGCGTTCGTCGCAGCCTCGGCAGCCCTCGTAGTCGCCTACTCGCGGCACCAGGGTATAGAGAGAGGTGTACTGACCGCATTGCTCGACCTGCAGAGCACGCAGAGGAGGAGGGGAGAGGAGGAGGGTCAGCGAACCGAGCCAGACGGACAGCGACATCGTCGCCTCTCCTGCTCGAGGGCAACAGCCGGTGAGCTTGACAGAAGGACGAGTGGGTACCTTTGTGTAGTTGAGCTGGAGGAGGTCGTTGATCCACTCGAGGAGCTCTGTGCGCGAGCTGGCCATGGTGATGCGGTGTCGGCGAGGGGGAGAGGGAGGGGGGTTCGTCGGCTCGAGGCGAGGTGGGCGGGCAAGGTGCAGGCTGGCTGGTCGGTGGAGCAAGCTGGGTTGTGCGCTAGCGGGAAGAGCAGGCGAGCGGGTGCGATTGCCGGTGTCCGCGGAGCTGGTGGACGCTTGCGAGGCGGCGGCCGCACCTCGCCTCGCCTCCTCCTCATCTCGCTCCTCCTCCCCTCCCTCACCACCTCACCTGCCTGCTCGCCCGATCCACCTCAGCGAGGGCAGCACACCCACTCGACTCACTCACCGGCCATGCTCCCCGCACGCTCGCTGCGCCATTGCGCCACCCCGCTCCGCCTCTCGCACGCCTCCGCCGCCCATCGGCGCACCCTCTCGCTCCGCCACGCCCTCCAAGGCCTTCTCCAGGCCAAGCCCTCGACCGACTCGCACTCGGACAAGCCCTCGCACAAGGACCACCGTCCGCCCTCGCTCGACGACTTCTTCGGCGGCCTCCTCGGCAAGCGCAACCCCTCGTCCGACAAGGCCATCCCCGGATCGCCCTCCGCTCCCGCCGCCGACCTCGCGCCCAAGGACCCCATCAAGGGCCTCTTCGGCCAGCAGGCCGGCGACACGACCGGCGGCGGCGGGCCCAACAAGAAGCGCGACGGCAAGGACGGCGGCCGCAACGGCAACAAGAAGGGCACCGACGGCGGCGAGGGCGGGCCCGGCGGCGGGCCCCAGGCCCCGAACCCGAGTGCGACGACGCTCGTCGCGACGACCGTCGCCATGTACGTCCTGTACCGCCTCTCGAGCCAGTACGACCCGACCAGCCGCGAGATCACCTGGGCCGAGTTCCACTCGGCCTTCCTGTCCAAGGGCCTCGTCGACAAGCTCACCGTCGTCAACAAGAGCCGCGTCCGCGTCCACCTCCACTCGAACGCCCAGCCGCAGGGCGCCGCGCCCGGCCAGGGCGCCTACTTCTTCAGCATCGGCTCGGTCGAGGCGTTCGAGAAGCGGCTCGACGAGGCCCAGCACGAGCTCGGCATCCCGCTCGGCGAGCGCCTCCCCGTCGCCTACCACGACGAGATCCCGCTCGGCCAGACCCTCCTTAACCTCCTCCCGACCCTCCTCCTCATCGGCTCGACCGTGTGGATCTACCGCCGCATGACGGGCGGCGGCGCCGGCGGCGGCCTCCTCGGCGGTGGCGGCGGCGGCCCAGGCGGCGGCGGTGGGCCGGGCGGCATCTTCGGCGTCGGCAAGAGCAGGGCCAAGATGTTCAACCACGAGACCGACATCAAGGTCAAGTTCAACGACGTGCGTCCGCCTCGCTCTCTCTCTCTCTTGGTCGTTGAGGGTCTACGCAACGAGCTGACGTGCCCCTCCTTCGTCGCTCGCAGGTCGCCGGCATGGACGAGGCCAAGGAGGAGATCATGGAGTTCGTCAAGTTCCTCAAGAACCCCGAGCACTACGAGCGCCTCGGCGCCAAGATCCCTCGCGGCGCCATCCTCTCCGGACCTCCGGGCACCGGCAAGACGCTCTTGGCAAAGGCGACGGCCGGCGAGGCCGGCGTCCCCTTCCTGAGCGTCTCCGGGTCCGAGTTCGTGGAGATGTTCGTCGGCGTCGGCGCCTCGAGGGTCCGGGACCTGTTTGCGCAGGCCAAGAAGAACGCGCCCGCGATCGTCTTCATCGACGAGATTGACGCGATCGGCAAGGCGCGCGGCAAGGGCGGCCAGTTCGGCGGCAACGACGAGCGCGAGTCGACCTTGAACCAGCTCCTCGTCGAGATGGACGGCTTCGGCACGGGCGAGCACGTCGTCCTCCTCGCCGGCACGAACCGCTCGGACGTCCTCGACCCGGCCTTGATGCGTCCGGGCCGCTTCGACCGCCACATCAACGTCAGCAACCCGGACGTCGGCGGCCGCCGCCAGATCTTCAACGTCCACCTGCGCAAGCTCGTCCTCGACATCCCGCGCCCGGACAAGAAGAAGGAGTCGGCGACGGCCGAGGCCGAGGACGGCGCCGAGGACGGCGCCGAGGACGGCATCGCCGAGGGCTCGTCGTCGTCGGGCGGTCCGAGCGGCGGTCAGCCCGCCATCGCGCACTTCCAGCCGGCGCTCGACGGCGTCACCGCTACGGCAACTTACTCCTCCCCCTCGATCACGTCGTCGGCCACCCTGCGCGCGTCGCCCGCACCCGACGCGCCCTCGTCGTCGTCGTCGTCGTCGGACGCCGCTCCCGCACCGGGCTCGGCGCCCAAGAGCAACTTCGAGTCGATGTACACGCTCAAGGCCGACGACCAGCCCGCGCCCGACTCGCCCCTCGGCAAGCTCATCGCCAAGCTCGCGGCGCACACGCCCGGCTTCTCGGGCGCCGACATCGCCAACGTCGCCAACGAGGCGGCGCTCATCGCGGCGCGCCTCGGCGCCAACGCCGTCAGCGAGAAGCACTTCGAGATGGCGATCGAGCGTGTCATCGCCGGCATGGAGCGCAAGAGCCGAGTCCTCGACAAGGACGAGAAGAAGACGGTCGCGTACCACGAGGCGGGTCACGCCGTCTGCGGCTGGTTCCTCGAGTGGGCCGACCCGCTCCTCAAGGTGCGTCCTCTTCCTCTTCCTGAGCCTCTCGAGTCGTGCTCGGCGTGACGACGAGCGGCAGTAGATGCAGCATGACCATCGAGCTGACCCCGCCTCTTCCCCTCCCTCCCTCCTTCGCTCCTTTCCTCTTTCCCTCGTCCTCGCCCTGCTCGTCCTCCACCTTCATCTACTGCACCTCCCTCGACGTCGACCCGTCCTTTTCGTCATCCGCCCTCGTCGTCGTTGCCGTCGACCCATCCTCCCCTCGCTCTCGCCTTGCGCTCACGCAGGTCTCGATCGTGCCGCGCGGCGTCGGCGCCCTCGGCTACGCCCAGTACTTGCCCAAGGAGCGGTACCTGTACACGACCGAGCAGCTCGTCGACCGCATGTGCATGACGCTCGGCGGGCGCGTCGCCGAGGAGATCTTCTTCAAGCGCATCACGACGGGCGCACAGGACGACCTGCAGAAGGTGACGAGGATGGCCATGGAGGTCATTGCCAACTGTGCGTCCTGCTCCCTCTCATTCTCGCGCGCGGCGACGTCTGCTCGTCGAACGGGCGCTGACCTCGCCCTGCTCCCTCTCTCCCTCACTCCCTCCCTCCTCCCCTCCCTCATCTCTCCCCTTCCTCCTCGCCTGCACCGCTCACGCACACAGACGGCATGAACCCGGCCGTCGGCCCGCTGTCGTACCGCCAGGACCAGGAGTCATTCCAGAAGCCGTTCTCGGAGAAGACGGCGCAGCTGATCGACGACGAGGTGCGCTCGATGGTGCGCCGCGCGCACCAGCGGTGCCACGATCTCCTCACCGAGAAGAAGGAGCAGGTCGACAAGGTGGCGCGCGTGCTGCTCGACAAGGAGGTCCTGAGCCGGTGCGTCCCTCTCTCTCCCCCGCGCTCGAGCCTCTTTGCCCCCTCTCACCTCAGCTGACACCGCCCTCCTCCCTCCACGTGCGCAGGAGCGACATGATCGCCCTCCTCGGCCCGCGACCGTACGGCGACGCGTTCGACGACGCCGTCTCGTTCGGCAGTGCAGCGCCCGAGCCGACGGGCGACAAGGACGCGCCCCTCGGGCACGGCATCGAGGGCGGGCTCGGCGGCGGGATCGGCAACGAGGTGCCGAGCCCCAAGGGCATCGACCAGGGCATGTGAGCCGCTCGAGCGTGCTCTCGTCGAGCAGGCGCTCGGACGCCTCGCTCGCTCCTCCTAGGCCTCGTCGAGTGACCTGCGCCTCGACCCTACTACCCGGCCTTCTAGCTTTCTTCCTTCCCACCACACATATTCTGTACCTGTAGCAACTTGAGCCTCGAAGAGCGCAACGCACGATTCTATCGATTCGGCTCGTCGTCGAGGAGAGTAAAGCTGCGCAGCGCTGCCCTTCCTCGCGCTGCCGGCGGCGCGCTCGGCGACGCTCGAGAGCCGCCAGCGTAGTCGGAGCGGCTCGGCAGTCTGGTTCAGAATCATAAGCAAGACGCTGCTCGCCTTAGCGTTTTGTAGTCGCGACGGCTCGCTCGCTTCGCCCTCATCTCACAGGGTCTTCTGCGCCCACAGAACACAGCAAGGGAGAGCCCTGCGAGCCATAGAGCGTCGCAGCCGAGCGACGGCGGCCTCAGAGCCCGTGCGCACGAGCCTCTCGCTCACCTGTTCGCCTCGTCGTCCCCTCCCCTCCTCGCTTTTCTTCACCCGCCGCTCTCGGCAGCGTCCACGCTCGCCAAGGTCTCGATCGTGCCGCGCGGCGTCGGCGCGCTCGGCTACGCACAGTACTTGCCCAAGGAGCGGTACCTGTACACGACCGAGCAGCTCGTCGACCGCATGTGCATGACGCTCGGCGGGCGCGTCGCCGAGGAGATCTTCTTCAAGCGCATCACGACGGGCGCGCAGAACGACCTGCACAAGGCGAGCGAGCTCGTCGTGCGCGGCTCGTTCAATCTCGCTGCGCTCGCTCTCTCGCTGCACTCGCTCTCTTGCTGCGGCGGCTGCACTGCACTATCGACAATTCAAGCTCGAGCTATCTACAAACGCGGGAAAGCAGGTACTCAGAGCTTGGGAGCGCCGGCGGGGAGGACCTTGTCGTTGACGAACTGGTGCCAGTCGTCGCGGGAGAAGGACGACGAGATGCTCGGCTCGAGGAGGCCGCTGCGCACGCACGCGCTGCGTCAGCTCGAGCTTGTCAGGTCGCATGAGGAGAGAGAGAGAGGACGCACTCGAGGAAGACGGTCGGCGTGACGTGCACAGCGCGCGCGCGGGCAAACTTGATCTGGAGCTTGAGGTCGGCCGTGACGGGCGTGCCGCCGTTGCCCTTGCCGACGGTGATGGCCTCGAGGAACTGCTGGCGGTCGACGCCGATGGTCGAAGCGGCGAGGTCGGCGAGGCGCGCGCGCGTGGCGTTGGGCGACTCGGTCGCGCAGGGCTCGTCGTAGAAGGCCTGCGGGCGGAGCGGGTCGTGCGCGAGGGTCAGCTCGGCTCGGGGAGGAGGCGAAGGGGCGGGATGGAGAGACGTCGACGCACCTCTTGGCCGTCGATGAGGGCGTAGAAGTAGGTCTTCCAGGCGTGCTTGACGTCGGGGTCGTCGTAGCTCTTGGCGGACGGCGAGTCGACGAGGACCTTTGAGGCGGCGAGGGCGGCCTCGTGGACGAGGGTCGACGAGGAGTGCCAGGGCTGCGGGACCTGGCGGACGATGACCGAGAGGTGGTCCTGAAGCTGGGGCGACTCGATGAGCGGGACGAGGCTCTCGCGCACTCCTTGAAGCTGCTTGCGCGAGAAGGGACAGACGATGTCGAGGAAGAGCTCGAGGGTGTGGGACGCGGTGGGCGAGCCGGCGATGCGGTGGGTGGCGAACTGCGGGGCGAGGGCCATGGCTTGCTGCGAGGTCGGGACGAGGTGGGGAAAGGTCGGCGAGGGAGGAGGAGAGGGAGGGTGTGGACAGCTGCAGGGTCAGTTTCGAGTGGCTCGGTAGGTGCACAAGAGCTAGCAGAGCTCACTGAGGTCGACAATGGACTGGCCGAGCGGGTGGGACGAGGACAAGGGCCGTGTCGCCTTCGCTCGCTCGGCCTCATCGCCTTGGTCCTCTCGCTCGTCTCAACACCCACGCACAGCACCGAGAGCACCTACACGCCAGTCGACCACACGCGCACGGTGATGCAACCTGCAGACCGCAAACCCCTGGCCACCCTCCCGCTCCTCCCCTTCCTCGTCGCGTCCTCGTCCTCGTCAGCCGCCACCTCGCCCAACAAGCGCACCCACGCCCTCAAGCACCGCACCATGAGCCTTCTCCCCTCCCCCTTCGCCCCCGCCGCGCCAACACAACCCGCCAGCCCGCGCGCCACGACGGCCACCCGCCAACCTCTCGCACCGCTCGACGACGCGTCGACCGCGTCCACCTCGCTCGCCTCGCCCTCGCGCCACATGATGCTCGACGACGACCCGCACAACCACCACGACGACGACGAGCCTCACTCGAGCCCGCGCAGGCTCATCGACGCCTTCCTCCAGGTCGGCTCGACCTCGCCGGGCAAGCGCAGGGCCGCACGCATGCTCCCGCCGCACAGCCCGCGCAGAGCTCCTGCACCGCCAAAGGACGACGACACGCTCCCCAGTGCGTCCCCTCCCTCCTTGCACGCGCCCTTGGACACATCCACTGACTCGCAGCTCTCGCTCGCAGCCTGGACCTTCTTCGAGGACGACGCCTCGGCACCCGCAGCCGACCTCCCCGAGCCGACGACCCCGACTACTCTCATCGACCCGACCTCTCCGTCCGCCGACGAGGACGGCTCGGCGACCCCGCCCGAGAAGGAGAACACGCGCCCGCCGCGCCGACCTCGCACCCGCTCCCTCTCGATCGCCCCGCCCGCGCCGCCGCACGCCCTCTCCCTCCCCGCCGCCGCACCGACACCTACCACCGCGACCGTCGCGCCCCCTCCCCCTCCCGGCTCGCCGCCGCGCACCCCTCCCGCCGCCGCCGCCTCGACGAGCAGCTGGCTCTCGCCCTCGTTCTCGGCCTCGGCGACGACGAGCGGCCCGTTCTCGCTCGGCCTCAGCTCGGCAGGCGGCGCCGTCGCGCCCTTTGCGTTCGCCGAGAGCGGCGCGACGTCGTTCGCTGCCGCGGCGCTGTCGCCCGCCCTCGGGGCGTACGGAGAGGGGCCGGTCGGCATGGCCGCGTTCAACGGGCTCTTGCCGGCGTTTGCGGCGGGTGCGAGGGACGCAAGGGGTGAGGGGCACGGGCAGAAGAAGCGGGAGAGCGGCGAGGGGCTCGAGGGAGAGGAGAAGGCCAAGAGGGCCAGGATCGAGCCCGAGGAGGAGAAGGAGGGCGGCGAGGGGATGCGCGAGTGAGCGGTGGGTCTGGACTTAGCCGGCGGGGTTTCTTATCTGTGCTGTGCATCGTATTGTCCTCGTTCTTCCCCTACAAGCTGTGCGAGCCGTTGCAGTCGCTCGCCCCCACTTGCTCGCCCGGCTCTCGCTCGACGACTCGACAGCTCGCTCGACGACGACGACATGTCTGAGCCCAGCGCTACTCTACCCTTCGAGCTCAGCCACGACACGCCCGCAACACCAGATCCACCCGCCGCTACGAGCGGTCCTCTCCCTCCTTCGAGCCGAGGCGATGACGGCGACGACGAGGAGGCGAGCCCGACTCGGCTCTCGCAGGAGGACAAGGGCAAGGGCAAGGCGCAGCAGGACCAGCTCGACCGCTACAGCTGCCACATCTGGTGCGTCCCGCTCTCTCTCTCGCTCTCTTGCGCCACTCCCCCCCACACTCTGCTCCGCTCCAGTCGGGCTGACCCCCTCGCCCCGCCGCAACAGCCTCGACGTGCCCTCCGAGCCCGTCGTAACTCCATGTGGACACCTCCATTGCTGGCCTTGCATGCACGAGGTGCTCCCTCTCCTCCCTGCCCCTCCCCGACGCCGCCCGGCGAGCTGACCCTCTCCTCGCTCGCGCGCAGTGGCTCGTCGAGTCGAACGGCCGGGCGTGTCCCGTGTGCAAGGCGCCGCTGACGGTCGACAAGCTCGTGCCGATCTATGCAGGCTCAGGAGAGGAGACGGACCCGCGGTGCGCTTCGACCTTTCCTCCTCCTCTTTCCCCTCTTCCTCGCTGTGCTCCAGCACGCCTCGCTGACCGAGCAACGTACTGTCCAACTGCAGCTCAAAGCCGATCCCGCCCCGACCTCGGCCCGCCGGCTCCACCCTCGCCGCACCCAGCTACCGCACCGCCTCGAGCGGCTCGTCCTTCTCGCTCCAAGCCGGCCTCTTCCCCCTCCCCGGCCTCTCGCTCGGCTTCTCGTGGCCCTCACCCCTCGCAGGCGACGCCGGCCCCGCCCCAGGACACCCCGCCGTCCTCCTCGACGGCGACCCGGACACGGGCGAGCCGTTCTACGTCGCGCAGCCGGCGACGCTCGTGCGGCGTGCGGCGCAGCCGGTCGACTGGCGCACGGCCCTCATGCAGCAGGTTTTCATGGTGCTGTTCTTTGCCGTGTTTGTAGCCATCACGTTCAGCGGGTGAGCGGGCGAGGAATGCAACGAGTCGGACGCTCTCGAGCCTCGCACGGTCCTCTCTTCGCTCGCTCGCTCTCCTCTCGTGCCGAGCCGCGCTCGAGGGCAAAGAAAGCACGTTAGATGGCAACAAAGGGAGAGCATAGACTATCCACGTCGCCTCAGACCCTCCCAGCCCGGCGAGCGCCACCCCTGGCCGCCGCCGGCGGTCCACCTCGTGCGAGCGACGCCCGCAGCTGCATGAGCTTCTCGCGCTCCTTCTCCTGCACGTCGAGATCCATGAAAGCAGAGTCAGCTCGTGCATCTGCAAGGAGAGGAAGAAGAGGAAGAAAGGAGAGGAGGAAAGCGGACCCACCGCCTCGCGCTTGCGCTGTTCCTCCCTGTGCCGCTTGACATCCTCCTCGCGCTGCTTCTGCCGCTCGCTCCACTCTGCGTGCAGCCGCCGCTGCTGCTCGAGCTCGGCCGCGACGCCCGTCTTCGGCGCTGCGGCAGCTGCGGCGGCTGCAGCTGCTGCGGCTGCGGCTGCGGCGGCCGACGAGCCGGCGGCGGGCGCGTTCTCCTTGGCCTGCTGCACGGCGACCAGCGCACGCCTCGGCCCCGCCGGCGCCGATGTACCCTTACGCGCGGGCGCAGGAGCAGGTCCGGGCGCGCCCGCGACGCGCGCGCGCTTGGCCGGGCCGGGCGCGGGCGCAGCAGCCTCGAGCGCACGGCGGACCCTCATGCCGGCCGCGTGCTGCTGCTGCGGCGGCGGCGCACCGGCTGCGGCCAAAGGTGCGGGCGCAGGGACGCGCGCTGCGCCTCGGGCGCCGCCGCCGAGCGTGCTGCGCTCGCGCGCCTTCCAGGCGCCGAGCTGCGCGGTGAAGAGGGGCGAGGCGGGCGCTGCGGCTGACGGCTGGGCGCGACGAGGCGCTGCTGGTGCCGCAGCTGCCGATTTGTGCGGCGGCGCGCGACGCGAGGGGCCGGCGGCGGCGGCGGACGAGCTAGAGGGTCCGTGCGCGGCGGTGCGCGGGCGAGTCGTCGCGGCGAGCGGCTCGGTCGAGGTGGACGCGGCGTCGAGCAAAGGTGCGGGCTGGGCGGTAGTGACGACGGCGACGGAGGAGGGCGCAGGGATGGGCGCGGCGAGGACCGGGGCGGGCTGCGAGAAAGCGGATCAGTCGACCGTCGAGGTGAGACTTGGCATGCGAGGAAGGGAGCGCACCTGCTCGATGTGCCCTGACTGCTCGACCTGCTCCTCCTCGAGGACCACCTCGTCCTCCTGCCGAGCCTCCTCCTGCTGCGGCGCGGCCACGTCAACGACTGCGGCGACCGCCTCCTCCTCCTCCTCCTCTTCCTCCTCCTCCTCCTCCTCCTCCTCCTCCTCCTCAACGTCCTCCGGCACTCCCTCGAGCGCCCACATCGACACCCTGCGCTCGAGGTCGACCCTCGGACCCGCTCGGCGCGTGTTGCGCTCGAGCGCCTCGCGCGTGAGGGCGATGGGGTCCGCCGCGGGGAGGGGCTCGTGCGCGGGCGCGGGCGCGGCGGGCTCGACGGCGACTTGAGCGGCGGGCGACGAGGAGAGGCGGCGCGAGCGCTCGGCGGCGGGAGGGAGGGCGAGGTGGGAGTGGAGGGGGAAGGGCGAAGAGGCTGCGAGATGCGGCGGCGCGGTCGAAGAGGTCGAGCGGGCGAGCGGGTCGACGAGGCGCTGGCGCTGCAGAACGAGGTCGGGCATCAGTACCGTATAGCTGTCACGATATCAATGACCGAAGAGGAGGAGGAGCGCACCTTGATCGCCTCTCCCTCCCTGCCCGCACAGACCCCTGCGACCGCCCACGCGCTCCCGCCGTCGCCCCTCTTCCTCTTCCTCTCCTCGTCCGCCTCCTTGCCGGCCTGCTCCCTGCGCTCCCTCTCCGCAACGCGCCGCAGCTGCTCGGCCTCGCGCATGATGGCGAGCTCCGACTCGGCGTCGGCGAACGAGAACGACGACGGCAGCGTGACGCCGCCGATGACCTTGCCCGGCGGCGGCGGGACGCGAGGCGGCTCGACGTAGGTGTGCGTGTGCGCTACGATGCCCGAGGAGACGTGCGGCTGCGAGGTCGAGGCGGAGCGAGGGCGGGACGTCGACGCCGAGTCGGAGTTCTTGAGCGGCGCCGACGGGACCGAGGCGCGCAAGGCCGAGCTCGTCGCTGCCATCGCCGGGCCCTGAGCCGTCACGAGCTCCTCGACGACCGTGAAGACCCTGGAGGCACGCCTCGTCGACGTATTGAGCGAGCCCGAGGCGAAGAGCGAGAGCGTCTCCTCGGCGCGAGTCGGCTCGACGACGAGCGTTCCCTGGGCGTGCCTGGTCGGTGGCGTCGGCGGCGGCGGGGCGAGAGAGCTGCGCCCGGCGCGGCGGCTCGAGGTCGAGGGGTTGGGCGGCGCGGGCCGAACGGGCGGCGCGGCTGCGCCGGCGACCGTGATCGAGTCGACGGGGACGCGCGACGCCCGTCGCTGCGAGCGCGACAGCGCACCGGTGCTCGACGAGACCGACGCTGCGAGGAGCGCGGGACCTGCGGTAGCGTCGGCGCCGGGATCGGCCGGGGCGGGCGCGACGAGCACCACTCGGACCGCCTTGCCCGTCGACAAGCCCGCGCCGGGCCCGAGAGCCGACGAGGTCGATGCGGCGAGGTCGCTCGACCCGCCTTGGGCGAGTGAGATGCGCGACGCGCGCCTTCGAGGCTTGACGTGCGCGACCGGTGCCGGGTCGGGCTCGTCGCCGTCGGCCCGCTCCTCGAGCTTGACCTCGCCCGGCGCTTCTGCGACGGGCTCGTCGCGACTAGGCACAGGCGCCGACGTGCTGACGAACGTTCTTCGACTCGTCTCGACCTCGAGCTGCGGCGCGGCGCGGCTGACGACCTTCTCGACGGCGAGCTCGCCGCCGGTCTTGCGCTTGACCGGCCTCGCCGGCGTGCTCGTGACGTCTTGCACCTGCGCCTCGTCGGCGCCGAGACCGAGCCTGCCGCGCTCGCGATCGGGCAGCGCAAAGTCGAGCGGCGCGCCCATCGGCGGGAGGGACGAGTCGGCGTCGAACGCGAAGACTGGCAACGGCGAGTCGTCGTGCGGCTCGCTGCCGACGCGCTCGCTGCGCTCGAGCGAGGTGCGCGTCGATGCGGGCGCAGGTGCAGGTGCCGGGACGGGCGCCAACGCGGGTGCGGGCACGGGCGCAGGAGCGGGCTCGTGCGCAGCCGCCCTCGTCGCCTTCTTAACCTGCGCCGACTCGACCTTGTCGTGCGCCGCGCCCTTGTTGTACCGCTGCACCGTCTTCCTCGCCGCCGCATCGCGCGCGAGCTGGTCCTGGCGCGCGCACGTCGCGCGCTCGCGCTTGGCCTTGGCCTCGCGCACATGGCGCTTGGCCTCCTCGTCGACGTCGCGCACGCCCTTCTCGGCGGAGGGGCGCTTCGTGGTCGGCTGGGCGGGCGGCGGTAGGGTAGAGGAAGAGGCGACGGGCGGGAGAGGGCGAGAGGTAGGTGCGAGGGAGCGGCGGGCGGCGGATGCGGCCTGGACGGGCGGCGGCGGCAGCAGCGACGGGTCGTTGGCGACCTGCTGCGCCGGCTCGGGATCGGCTGGAGGAGCGACGCCGGTCGAGGCTGCCGTGCCCAAGAGGGCGACCGTTGCCGGCGCGGAAGACGGCTGTCGAGCCGGCTGGTCGACGGGCGAGCGCGGCGCCGAAGCGTTCACGGGCTCCTCGACGACGTCGAACAGGTCGTGAGAGGGCCCAGCGACACCCTCGGGCGGCGCAGGATCGAGGTCGTCGTTGAGGGCGGGAGGGCGAGCCGTGTCTGCCGAGAGGTGGTCGGGCGAGGAGCGGTAGTGGACGGGCTGAGGGGCGGTTGCCGAGGGAGCGGGCGAGCAGCTCGTCGAGCTCGACCTCGCCGCATCGACCGCGTCGAAGGCGGGCGCCGCCTGGCTGGGGCTGAGCCGACGGGCGAACGATGGCGACGGCGGCGCGGGCGCGACAGGCGTGAGCGATGGCTCGACCCTCGGTGCCGGCTCAGACTCGGCGCGCGCGAATTCTTGCGACGGCGAAGGCGAGGGAGAGGGATCGTGAAGGTCGCCGGGCGGTGTTGGCTCGTCGGCGAGGGGTGCGGCGGAGGAGCTAGGGGAGGTAGGTGGCCGACCGAGAGCTGGACCCGGCTCAGGTGTCGGGGACGGTGCGAGGGCTGCGGGGCGGGACGTCAGCACCTTGTCTGAAGCCAGGTGGAGACGTAGAGAGACGTGACGCACCTGCTTGTGGAGCCTGCGTCACGGGCGAGGTGTCGACCGTCTCGACGAGGAGGTCGTCGTGCGCCGCCTCGCTGTCGCCGTCGCCCGCCTGCCCGAGCGTGCCGTCCTGGAGCATCGACTCATCGTCCAGCACGGCCTTGGCCCTCGCGCGCGCCGGGGTCCTCGCGCCGAAGGTGAAGGCGCTCTCGTCGGCGAGCCAGCTGGGCTCGGCCTGGTCGATGAGGGCGTCCTGGTCGCCCGCGGTGTGCGAATCGAGGAGTACATCGATGTCGAAGTGGCTCTGGTCGTACAGGGCGCGGCCGGGCGTCGCGGGCGGTGCGAGAGGGCGCGTGTTGACTGAGGTCGAGGCCGGGAGGGGCAGAGGGCGTGGGAGGGCGCCTGGCGGATGGCGATCTCTGCGCACTGGCAGCATGGACTGGTACGGTGCCATGGCGAGGCAGCGCTGCCCGACTTGGGCGGTGTAGCGTGTCGGGAGGAGGAGCGAGCCGCGTCCCTTCTCCTCGTCCTCCCCGCTCACCGTCTCGACCAAACACGCACCTCGCTCACCTCTTTTGAGCTCGACGAGACGTGCGACCTGCTGTTCGTACACTCTTGTCTCCGCTGAGCCAGAGGAGTGGCCCGCCTACCTGAGCCTGTGCGAGCCCGCCCGGTCATCGCTCCTCGTCGGCTTGCGGGCTCTGCCTACCGCTCTCTCCTCGCGCTGCAGCGTGGCGAAGTCGCTGCACATGCTCCCATGCTCTGCTTGAGCGTGCTTGGCCGCAAAAAGGAGCGACACGAGCCCCTGTACGCCGGACAGTCCGCGGAAGGCTCGTCCGCTCTCTTCTCGCACGCCGTCGCCGACGCCGACTTGCGCAGCTCGCGCTTCCTGCTTTCGCGCCTCTTGCGCTCTGCCACAGCTCGACGCTCCCGGCACCGCGCACGCCATGCTCGCCGTTGCGCTCCTCAGAACTCTCGCCGCAGCGCTCTGCTCCTCGTCCGTCCTCGCCGCCATCTCGGTCACGACCCAGCAGTCGGTCGCCGTCGGCGATGCCCTCAAGTTCCAGTGGACCGGCGGCACGCCGCCCTACGTCGTCAAGATCCTCGTCGACGACAAGGTCGTCTCGCAGGCCGAGGTGCGTCCCTCCTCCGCCTCTCGCTCTCGCCCTCTCGCGCGCTCCCGGGCTGACTCTGGTCACTCTGCGCACAGGGCTGGGAGGGGACCTCGGTGCAGTGGCGCGCCCACAAGGACGACGTTCCTGAAGGGTCCGAGGTCAAGGTCCGCGTCGTCGACAAAAAGGGCGAGTCGGTCTTGAGCGGCGCGACGACCGTTCTCGCACAAGGCCAGTCGCTCTCGTCCTCTAGCAGTGGCTTCTCGAGCGGCGAGACCGACGAGCACGGCGACAATCACGGCTACGTCGGCGGCGCCGGCGCTCAGCCAGGCGGCTCGTCCAACTCCGACGACGACGACTCGGCGTCGAGCGGCAAGTTCACCGCCATGACCGACCCGCTCAAGTCGAACGGCCACGAGGACGGCATGACGAGCGTGCCCATGGGCACCTACGGCGACGGCGAGCTCACGGGCGGCGGCGCGACCGACTACAACCAGCTCGGGTCCGTCCCCCTCTCTCTGTCTCCCTGGCTCGCTCTCGGCACAGACTCAAGGAACGGCTTTCACTGATTCAGTCCTGTGCTACAGAGACGATGGTGACGAGCCGACCGCGTCATCTACGTTCGCGCTCGACCCGACCGACACGCTCGCCGCCGACGACTCGATGACGACCGGCGCGGTCAGCGCTGCCGCCGGTGCGACCGCTTCTGCAGCTGCAACGTCGGCCGTGACGGCTGCGGCGACGGCGTCGACGGGCCTGACTGCAAGCGGTGCTGCGACTAGGTGCGCTTTGACCTTCTCAAGCGCCTTCTCTCCCCCGGAGCGACGACTGACTCCCTCGACGACCCCTTCCTTCGTCCCCTCCTCTCCTCTCCTGCCTTTCACCACCAGTGCGACCTCGGCTGCAGCTACCGACACGTCCCCGACCTCTGCGTCCTCCTCTTCCTCGTCGAGCAGCAGCAGCAGCAGCAGCGAGGACGACGACTCGTCTTCGTCATCGGGTCCGAGCACCGGCCTCATCATCGGCATTATCGCGCTCGTCGTCGTCGTCCTCGCCGCGGTCGGCGGCTTCTTCTGGTACCACAAGCGGCAGGCCGCCAAAGCCGCCGAGGCCGATGCCGCCGCCGCGGCGAAGAAGAGCCGCAAGAAGGGCAAGGGCAAGCGCGGCGGCGCGCAGCTCTCGAGCGACGACGACCGCGCCGACGAGGAGAAGCTCGTCGGCGGCGGCGGCGGCGGGCGTGGGACGCCGAGCGGCAGCGAGACGGAGCAGAGCGAGGCCGAGGGAGGGTCCGGGCGGGGCAAGAAGCGCGGCGGCGGCGGCGGCGGCGGGGCGTACCGCGACGACGTGCCGACGGATAGCGACGGCGGGTACACGGACGAGGAGCAGCAGCGAGCGCCGGCTCGGAGGAGCAGCGCGAGGCGGTAGCTGTTGGTGCGACGCGAGGGCTCGAGGCGGCGGCGGGAGGGGAGGGAGCGTATTCGGTCGAGGGCGGGTCGCTGCAAGCCATCGTCCTTCTCCTTGACGTGCAGCGAGAAGCAGAGCTGCTGCAGAGGAGCGACCCCGACCCGCCTCGCAGCGAGGAGCGAGAGCGAAGAGGAGAGCAGCCTCGGCCGCAGCGGGCCGCAGCGAGAGCGACAGCATCGAGGTTCTGTGCAGAGTGCTGGCTAGTACGAGGCCATAGAGTGAGCGAGAACGGCCAGAGCGAGGAGACGGCCGACGAGATGACGGTCGCAGCGACCGCGAGCGGCTCTTGGTCCCGATCCGCCCTCGACGCCTCGCCTGCACGCGCCCGAGCAGCTCACAGCTCTCCAGCTCCCTCTTACGAGGTCCCTCCAGCCGTACCGAGCGCCCTCGATGGCGTCCTCGTCGCGCCTGTGTCCTCGCCTCGTCCCCGCGACCGGCCGCTCTCACTCAGCGGCCCAGTGGCTCCTGCAGCCCCAGCGGCCAGCAGTCCGAGGCGCAGCACCAGCACGACCCTTCAGCACCAGCACGCCGCTCCCGCAGCGAGCGCCGTCCTCGCCCGGCCTCGTCGGCCTTCGATCAGCCGCCCTCCCTCATCGCTCGCCGACCGTCGCCTCGCCCTTCGCCCCTCTCGCCAAGCGGATACGCACACACGCGCGATGGGCATCGACTGAGCAGAAGGCGCAGGCCGTCGAGCCGAGCAGGGCGACGGGCGAGGTGGTCAAGGAGGCCACCCCACCGGCGGCCCAGGACCTCGAGGACGACGCGGCCAAGAACGTCAAGGACAAGGTCAAGATGAGCGAGGTGCGGCGGCTCATGACCCTCGCACGGCCAGAGCGCAAAACCATCGGCATCGCCATCGGCCTCGTGCGTCCCACTCTCCCACTCTCCCTCTCCCCCCCTCAGCGCGCGCGAGACCATCCCGCTGACCCGCCCTCACCTCGCCGTGCAGCTTTGTATCTCGTCCACCGTCTCATTGTCCATCCCTCTCGGCATCGGCCGCATCATCGACATCTTCTCCGGCCAGACCGCCAACCTCCCCGTCTCGGTTCCGACCGCCGCCGGCCTCCTCACCCTCTTCTTCGCCATCGGCGCACTCGCCAACATGGGCCGCGTCATCCTCATGCGCATCAGCGGGCAGCGCATCGTCGCCCACCTGCGCGAGGCGGCGTACGGCAACGTGCTGCGCCAGGACATCGGCTGGCACGACCTTCAAGGCGCGACGACCAAGACGCCCGCCTCGGTCGAGACCGGCTCTCCCGCCGCCGCCGCTCCCGCGCAATCGCAGCAGGGCTCGTCGGCGCAGTCGACGGCGGTCGCGGCGGTCAAGGACACCGGCGTGCGGTCGACGGGCGACGTCATCTCGCGCCTCGGGTCCGACGCCAGCATCGTCGGCGAGAGCCTCACGCGCGAGCTCAGCGACGGCCTGCGCGCCGTCGTCACAGCCACGGTCGGCATCGGCGCCATGCTCTACATCTCGAGCAAGGTGACGGCCGTCATGCTCCTCATCGTCCCGCCCATCTCGATCGCGGCCGTCTTCTACGGCCGGTTCCTCAAGAAGCTGTCGCGCAAGACGCAGAAGGCCGTCGGCGAGATGGTCGCCGTCTCGGAGGAGCGCCTCGGCGCGATCCGCACCGTCCAGGCGTTCAACGCCGTCGACCCGGTCGAGACGAACCGCTTCAAGGACAAGGTCAACAAGGTGTTCGAGCTCGCCAAGACCGAGGCGTGGGCTTCGGGCCTCTTCTTTGGCGGCACGGGCTTTGCCGGTAACGCGACCGTCATCGCGCTCCTCACGTATGGCGGCACGCTCGTCGCGCGCGGCGAGCTCACGGTCGGCAACCTCATCTCGCTCCTCACCTACACCGTCTACGTCGGCAGCAGCCTCGCAGGCTTGACGTCCTTCTTCGGGTGCGTCCATGTCCCCTCGTTCCCGCCTCGCTCCTCTCTGCGGCCGAAAAGAAGGCCGCCGAGGCAGAGCGTGCAGACGGCTCTCGACGATGTGCTGACTCTTCCACCCTCCACAGCACGATCATGAAGGGCCTCGGCGCCTCGTCTCGCGTCTTCGAGCTCCTCGACGCTCGTCCGCTGTCGGTCAAGCTCGGCGTCGGCCGCCCTCTCCCCGTCTCGACCCCTCCTCGCCGCCTCGTCTTTGACGACGTCCACTTCAGCTACCCGTCGCGCCCTCACGCCGAGATTCTGCGCGGCGTCAACCTGTCGATCGAGCCGGGCAAGATCGTGTCGATCGCCGGTGGGAGCGGCTCGGGCAAGTCGACGCTCGCCAACCTGCTCGTGCGGTACTACGACCCGACGAGCGGCAAGGTCATGTACGGCGACGACGACGTCAAGCAGTTCACGCCCGAGTCGTGGAGGCAGCGCATCGCCATCGTGCCGCAGGACCCGGCCCTCTTCTCGACCACCATCGCCGAGAACAGTGCGTCCCTGCTCCTCGCCCTCTCGGCTCGTGCCGGCTCGTGCAGCCGGTACATGCGGTTTGCGCGTGCCTTCGAGCACTGACCCCTCGTCCCTCCACGTGCAGTTGCCTATGGTCGACCGTCAGCAACCCGCGCCGAGATCGAGGAGGCGGCTCGTCTCGCCAACTGCGGCTTCATCGACACGCTCCCGCGCGGCTTCGACACGCAGGTTGGCGCTCGCGGCGCGCAGCTGTCGGGCGGCCAGCGTCAGCGCCTCGCCATCGCACGCGCCCTTCTGCAGAAGCCGCGCATCCTCGTCGCCGACGAGTGCGTCCTCTTCCTCTCGTTCTCCCCTCCACCTCGACCATCCTCTCCGTCCCAAAGCTCGACAAGAGCTGACGTTCATCCTTGCGCGCAGGGCAACGTCTGCACTGGATGCGGCGAGCGAGAGCCTCGTCAACGAGGCGATCGCCAACATCAGCGCCTCGCACCAGCTCACGACCATCCTCATCGCGCACCGGCGCGTCTCTCTCGCCCCTCTCACCTCGATCGAGCTCGAGTGCTGACTCTGTACCTCGTGCTCGCAGCCTCTCGACGCTCAAGACGGCCGACGTGGTCGTCATGATGGAGAACGGCGTCGTCGCAGAGCAGGGCACGTACGACGAGCTCTCGCGCGAGGGGACTCGGTTCAACCACCTCGTCAGGAGCCAGCTCCTCGGCGCAGGGCCGTCGCTTGCAGCCGGGACCGGCGCGGCGGCGAAGGCGCAGTAGCAGTCTTAGAGCGAGGAGGAGGCCCGCGAGCGAGCTGCAGTCGATACCCCTTGTTTGCATGGTGCGCCTGCGCCGGCCCTCGTGCGAGACTGTACTGAGAGGCTTCGCGATGCCTCTCGAGCCCTGTGAGCGTGCGAGACGACGAGCCACAAGTCTCATCTCGTCGTCCGCCGTCGCGCTCCGCGCCAAGTTCGCTCCGACCTCATCTCGCCCTCGACAGCCTCTCTCAGCGAGGCATGGGCCGCACGCCAGTTCGCAAGGCTGCACCTCAATCGCGCTCGCTCTCGTCCCGCCTCAGCAGCGCCCTCCCCAGCGGCGCCTCGACTCCCTCCCGACCCTCGCCTCTCCAGTTCGACTTTGCCCCGCCGACGGCCGACACCGACAGCCAGAGCAGCATGCCGGCCCAGAAGCGCACCTTCGACGACCCTGTCGGCCCCGCCACGCCCGCCTCGGCCACAGCCAAGGACGGCAGCGGCAAGAAGCCTCGCCGCGTCCGGCGCGGCGGCGTCGCCCACAAGCGGGCCCGCGCCGCCGAGGCGAGCAAGCAGAACGGCGACGACGACGTCGAGGACGGCCAGGTCGTCGAGGGCGACTTCAGCGACCTCTTCATGGTCGACACGACCCCGGCCGCCGTGCGCGAGCAGGACCGCTTCGTCCCCACCCCCTCGGCCGCCGCCGACTCGCCGCTCAAGAAGGGCGGCTCGGCCAAGGACGGCGAGCAGGAGGAGGACATGCTCACAGCGCCGGTCGCGCAGTCGGAGGGCAAGGCGCTCCCGGCCGACGAGCTCGCCGAGGACGAGGACGGCGACCGCACGATGGACAGCGACGACGCCATGAGGGCGTTTGCGCGCGAGGTTGCCGAGACGGACGACGAGGACCTGTCGGACGAGTCGGACGAGTCGGACGAGGACGAGGACGACGCGCCGACCCCGGTCGTGCCGGCGCCGCTCTACGACAACGAGGAGGACCTCCAGAAGGCGATCGAGGGCCGGATCGTGGACGACAGCTCAGCTCCTGTGCGCTCCTTCCTCCCTCTCGAGCACTCGTCGCCGTGCATCATGCTCACGCACCGATGCAGGTCACCGGGCGGTACTACAAGGAGGCCGACCTCACCAAGACCTGCGTTCTCTGCGGCGGTGCGTCCCTTCCCTCCTTCCCTCCCTCCCTCCCTCCTCATCCTCATCGAGACAAAGCTGATGCCTCGCACTTCCTGCAGAGCACGGCCACAGCTCGCGCGACTGCACGCACTCGCAGTGCTTCGTCTGCGGCAAGATCGACGCCGACCACGAGGCGCGAGACTGCCCCGTCGCGCTCGTCTGCATGGCGTGCGGCTCTCGAGGACACTTTGCGAGGGTGCGTCCCTCTCTCTCTCTCTCTCTCTCTTTCTTCGCTCGCGAGGCGGCAGGACCCTGACGTCGTCGCCGAGCAGGACTGCACCGTCAACCCGGGCGGCGGCGGGCGCGGCTTCGGCGCCTCTCGGTGCTCTCTCTGCCCGAGCAACAGCCACATGACGATCGTGCGTCTCTTTCTCTCTCTCCCTCGCCGCTCGCACAACGTGCCTGTCTTGAATCTGAGCTCGCCGATCCTGCAGAACTGCCCCTCGCACTGGCGCATCTACGACACGTCGGGCCCGAAACCGCCCAAGCGCAAGGTCGTGCTCGCCTGCGCCAACTGCGGCAGTACGAGGGACCACTTCATCGATGACTGGTACGTCCCCTTCCCTTTCTCGCTCCGTCCCTGCGAGCGCATCCGCTTCGTCTCCTCCTCGAGGGACCCGACTGACGCTCTCTCCCTCTCCTCCCTCCTCCTCCTCGCGCCGCTTCGTCCTTCGCAGCTTCCTCCCTCGCGGCCACCCGATGAAGCACGCCGAGCCCTCGGCCTTCAACCGCGCCGCGCTCGGCGCGTCCTTCTCCGGCGCCCCCTACCCGTCCTCCTCGGCCTCGTCGTCGGCGTACGGCGCCGCCGCGCCCTCGGGCCGCCGCAACGGCGGAGCTACGGGCAAGCTCGACCGGCGGCCGACGGGCGCGAACGCGCAGCGGTTCGCCGGCGTCGACGACGACGACGATGACTGGTTCGCGAGCCGGTCGAGGTCGGGCGGCGGGCGCTCGGGCGGCGGCGGTGGTGGGCGAGGCGGTGCGTCTCGAGGAGGAGGTGGTGGAGGAGGAGGGTACGGTGCGGGCGGGCGAGGGACGCACACGCACTTCGGCGGCGGGAGCGAGCGCGACGACGGGCGGTCGAGGTACGATGGCCGAGGCGGCGGCGGTGGTGGAGGAGGGAGGGGCGACTACCACGACCGTGACGGGTACTCGATGTACCGCGGCTCGGGCAGTGACAGTCGGAGCGAGGGACGGAGAGGCGGCGACGGCGGTGGCGGGAGGAGGGACGGCGGGCGCAACGGCTCGGGCTCGGGCGGCGGAGCGAGGCTCCTCGACCGGTTCGGCGGCGGCGGCGACAGCGGCGGGGGACCGGGTGGTGGGCGCAGCGGCGGGCGCAGGCCGAGGTACCAGGGCGGGTACGTTTGAGCGTGAGCGACGAGGTGCAACTCGCAGTTATTGCTCTTCCTCGCTTGCCTCTCTTGTTCTGCGAGCCCTCTCTCGTCCCGAGACTGCTGCAGAGAGTGATAGCTCGTTACAGGCACGACTAGGAAAAGCTTGAACAGAAGGACGCAAGGGAGACAAAGAGGTCCGAGGGAGAAGGAGCGCGAGGTAGGAGAGGAAGGGCGGGGAGGCCCGAGCGCCTATCGCCGGCTGCGCGCGCTCATGAGAGCCGCAAAGACAATGCCTGCTGCCGCAGCTGCGCCGCCTGCGATAGCCATGCCGACGTAGCCCTCTGCAAGCGCGCGAGGACGAGGTGTGAGCGTCGCGACGCCCAGACTTTCAAGCCGTCGCCGCCGAGAGGAGCGGGACGAGGGCGTCGATCCGGAGAAAAAGCGACGCACCCTTGGACACTGCCTGCTCGACGAGCTGGTTGAGGCTCTGCGCCTGGATGTTGTTCGGCTCCTTCTCGAGGAGGAGGCCTGCGTGCGGGAGGAGCGGCTCGATGTCAGTCCCGCTTCCCCCGAACATCCAGGGTGAGAGACGAAGGAAGGTGCTCGACGCACCGTTGTAGCGCTTGGCCTCGGGGTAGTTGCCGAGCTTGTAGTGGCCGACGGCGAGGAAGTAGAGGCACTCGCGCCGGCGAGACGGCTCGGTGCGGTAAATGTCTGCGGGCGAAACGAGGGCGCGGGGTCAGCGACATCGCACATGGCAGGCTGTGCAGCTACGACGAGCGCAGCTGCACGAGCCACAGCGAGAGCGAGAGCGAGAGAGCGGCCGACGCACCCATGAGCAGCGCGACCCCCTCGCCGACCTCGACCCGGTTGTCGCTCTTGACCGAGCCCCACGCAAAGTTGAACTTGGTCTGGACCGAGACCCAGCCCTTGGCCGACTCGTCGAGGTACTGCTGCCGCAGGACGGCGAGCTCGTTGGCGGTGAGCGGGCTCTGCGCGTCGACGGCGGCTGCGCGCGGGGGGCGGCGTGGTATCAGGGCGCAGCTGGGTGTGTAGTGTAGCGCGGGGACGCACCTGGAAGGACGTCAGAGGGCATGCTGTGCTGTGAGGGCGAGAGGCGCGGGCGTGAGTGCGATGAGCCACCGGCGGCCAAACGAGGCGGTGCAGCTCTCGTCGCTGCTGGCCGGGCTCACAGGCAAGGCACTCGAGCTCGCTACGATGCTCTCCATTGCAAGCCGAGCATCATGGCGCGCACGCGCTCGCTCGTCCAAGAGACTGCACCGCCTCGCCGCTCTCGCCGCAGCGCTCAAGTCCAGGTCCGGGGAGTAGACATTGCAGCTTCGAGTAGTACAAGGGTAGGGCTCGCCGCAGCGACTGAGTGGATGTAGGTGTCTGTAGAGCGAGCGCGCGAGGAGGACGCGAGGCGCAGGAGGAAGAGGGGGGAGGGGGAGGGTCGAGCGGCGTTGGCGGTCGGCCGACGTCGAGCGAGGTTGAGAGCGGGGCGCGACGCTGGTCAGAGGAGGGAAGAGGTAGTCGAAGGTGGAGGCGTGGTACAACAGGCGGAGCTTGGTGGCGGCGGAACGACGGGCCGAGGAGGACTTCTTTTCGGTCGACGAGGAAGGGTGCTCAGACGAGGCCGTCGTACAGCGAGAGGGCCTGCGAGCAAGAGCAAGAGGACGCATCAGCACAGCTCGAGGCGACGCTCGAGCGAGGCGAAGGCGAAGCGCTTCGAGGCGTTGACGCACCTGGACGATGGTCGGGTCCTTCTTCGAGCCCTCCTTGAACTCCTCGAACGTGACTGTGCGGTGGAAGAGGGTCAGACCTAGGCCACCGTGCCTATCGAGCCCGCAGAGAGAGTCTCTCTGTGTGCACGAGGGACAGGAGGAGCGGGAGGACACGCACGCTGGTGGTCGTGGTTCAGGTCCATGAGGGCAAAGATCTTGTTGACGCGCTTCTCGGCCGTGTCCTCGTCCGGCGGGAGCTTGACCATCTCGCCCGTCATGTCGTAGATCGACTGGACAATCTTGAGCATCTCGTCGTACGTGATGAGGCCGTCGTTGTTGATGTCGTACAGCTGGAACGCCCCTGCGGACACGAGGGGTGCGAGGGTGCAGGTGCGTCAGTGCCGGCAGCACATACCGCTACTTGCAGAGGGTGACGAGGAACGGCCAAGGCCGACCCGCGGGCGCGCTCGACAGGGAGGGGGGAACCGCCGACGCACACTGGAGCTTCTCGTCGAGCTTGCCTCGGCTCGTGATGGACAAGGCGGCGATGAACTCCCTGAAGTCGATCGTGCCGTTGTTGTTCTTGTCTGCGCGCAGGGTTGCAGGCCGGGTCAGCGAGTGCCACCGGCGCATCAAAGGCGCTCCTCGCCGGCCGCAGCGACCGGCGGAAGCGCCAGCAGACGTCGCCCAGCACTCGCAGAGAGAGCGAGACGCGCCAAAGACCTTGAAGACGTGCTCTGCGAACGACTTTGGGTTGCCGAACGGGAAGAACTGCTTGTAGATGCGGGCGAACTCTTCCTGGTTGAGCTGGCCCGAGGGGCAGTCCTTGGTGAAGCCCTTGTACCTGTGCGCGAGCGGCTCGGGGTCAGCACAGCGCAAGGGGAAGGGAGAGAGGAGGTAGGCGAGCAGGGACGGACCACTGCTGGAGCTCCTTCTTGTCGACTGCGGGCGAGAGGTGGGGAGGAGGAGGAGAGGGTCAGCGAGCGGGCTCTCGGGGTCCAGGCACGTGCGTGCTGTCGACCGTGAGACCGGCACCGAGTGCAGCGGGAGTGCAAGTCGCGCTGTGCAGGTCGCAGAGCGTGGGCGGGTTGCCGAGGTGACGAGGGGTCGGGGCGGTGCACGGTGGTGCGGAGAGGCGAGCGGGGTGGGAGAGGAAGGGGACTGACAGTAGGTGGTCTTCTGGAGGTCGTGGAGGTCTTCTGGGGAGAGCTTTGACTGAGATTTGCCCTGTGAGAAGAGGAGCGAGGTGAGGGTGGTCAGTGGGGGGGGAGCGACGAGGAG
>Ga0308169_10000682_pt1 | contig 45649 bp, 67 predicted proteins | sample PhyBR1_2_FD_202139 | JGI IMG/M metagenome (GOLD analysis project Ga0308169, IMG submission 202139) | Phyllosphere microbial communities from UC Gill Tract Community Farm, Albany, California, United States - DLSLSB.R1 | ecosystem: Host-associated > Plants > Phyllosphere > Unclassified | place... | reverse complement strand
AGGTAAGCTGCAAGGTTTTCCCCGACAAAGATATCGGCAGGCATGGCTTTGCCAGTGATCAGCCCGCGCATTTCATGTTCAGTGATATTCATTCTCTTACCCCTTATGCCGCTGTAAGGCTCAATGCCGCGGCGAAAATAGTCAGATTGCAGGCAGCAAAAAACCGCCCGAAGGCGGCTGTTTATAAGGAATTAAACGGGATTAAATTCCCATCCGGTACTCTTCGTACGAACGAGGTTTAGAGTCACCTTCTTTACGATAAGCAAGGAGTTCATTCTGCCGATCCGTAACATACCCCAGTGTTTCAGTAAGCTGACGTCGCAGAGTAGTAGGCATTTGAGGAATGCTTTTATCGCTCAGTCCATTCTCGATTTTATTCATAATTTCGAGAGCCAGGCCAATCTGCTCAGCATCCCTCAAAATATTAACGCGGTAACCCTCACGGGTCTCTTGCTCGCCTTCCAACTGGCGCGTCAGTTTATCGACTTGGCTGGCATAAGCGTCCAGTTGAGCCTGCACATCAGCCGGGATTTCACCTGTTTTTTCAGCCAGCGCTTTAAGAGCATTGATGTTATCGATCGCCTGTTGCGCCAGTTCAGTTGCAGTAGTCATATTTGGCATCCTTTGAAAAATTTTAAACCAGAAAATTTAATGAGGTTAAAAAGGCCGATCAAAATCGGCCTGAAAAGTGTCCGTTAACTGTTACGGGTGTTCGTACTGCTGAAAAGTACGCGGTACCGGGTCGCCGGGCTTACGGTACTGGGCGTTGTCGTCTTTGCGGCTTTTCAGATACATCAGGGTCTGCTTAGCCTGATACTGATCGGCTGGAGACAGGGAGCCAGCCGTACCTGCGTTAATCGCCGCTACAACGTTGGTCAGAATTTCGATACCCCAGCCGACGGCTTCGGTGGTGTCCAGAATTGCAGAGCGATACAGGGTGTTCTGGTCTTGCAGATCTTCAAATTCCTGGTCGGTATATTCCATGGTAAATCCTCTTTCAGTTGAGTGAGTTAGGCCGTGAATTCACTCAGCCACCTTACGCGCACAGCCTGATAAAGAACAGCAAAATACTGTTTATATGTACAGTATATTTGTGTCATAAATTTGGCTTAGCGCCACTTCTGCATTTGCTGCGCTCTTCCAGAAAACGTATCCGGCTGCGACTGGCACGCTGGCGAACGGATTCGTAGGAGCGGTTTAGTTGCCGGGCTATAAGTTTGGGTGGGATGGTTGCTGCGAGTTCTTTCAGAAGGCCTATCTCATCGGGGGACCAGCGACGGCCAAGAGTTAACTGATTGCCGCGACGCCGGTATTCAGGTGATTCCATGTTGTCTCCTGTTATTTGCTGAGTGCCTCTTCGATTTCTGCTTTACGAAGCAGATAAACATCGGTGGCCTTTTCCAGCGTTTCAGCCTCGCTTGCCAGCATGCGCGCCGCGTACTTATAGCAGCGGTCAAGCCCTGCAACGTTTTCAGCCTCAGCGGCTGCAGCGGTGAAATCGGCAAGCAGTTCATCCGGCGTGCGCACTGCTGCACTGGTGTTCGTCGCCGGGTTAATTTCGCGCTCAGGCTGCTGCGTTTCAGGTTTGCTGTTAATCAGGTTGTTCAGGTCAGCGCGGCTGCGTGCCGGGGTGACATCGCGTTCTGCTCGCTGCGCCGGTTCAAACTCATCCGGGGTATAAACACCGAGAATCACGTCCGGGCAGTAGAGGCGCGCCCAGTATTTAACAGCCAGATATGCCAGTTGCTGCTTTGGTGCTGTCTTCCACAACGGGGAATTGCGAGTGGTGACATACTCCATGTAAAGCGGCTCACCCCACGTGATTTCTGTTTCACCTCGCAGCACTGCGCCGACGCGTACAGACAGGCCGCGCTCATTCGAAGCATTTGCCGCGCCAGGCTTAAACTTCACCCAGTCACCGCCGTATTCGTATTTGAATCGCCCCTGAACGGCGGTTGAACTCGTTATTACTGCGTTGACCAGCTGAGCCTCATAACCCAGCGTTCCGTTTACCAGGTGCGTTTTCTGCGCCACCGCGTAAGGGTTCATTCCCCACTGCGCTGCCTGTAAAGCGATCGCAAGACAGTCAGCTGGCTTACCGGATAGATGAGCAGGCACTGTAGCTTTGCCCTGTGCCATGACTTCCGCAAACGCCTGGAGCTTCTGCAGGCCGCTCGGGCTGAAGATTGCCGCCTTGGTGTCAGCCTCATTAACTGGCGCGGTGATGATATCGTTGCTCATGCGTAATCCTTTCTCTTGGCCCAGTCCGGGCGTGTAATTTCTTCGATGCCGCCCCAGTTACCGGACAGCATGCATTCGTGATAGGTATCGAGGTTGCTGCGGAACAGGTCATAGCCCACGGCAACATCGTCCCCCTGCAGCTGGAAGGTACGCACCGGGTACCGGCCACAGTCGATCGCCTCACTGACTGCGATGAAAACGAAAAGCGGATATTCACCGAAGTGCTTGCTGAAGCCCTCGCGGTAATAGGCGTCCTGAACGTGATAGCGGAACTCTTCAACGTGCCGGGAGAAGCGCGACATATCCGCTACTTTCTTCACGTCGACGATGACGGGCTGGCCCGACAGGAACTTGTCAGGGCGGATCCGGCAAAGTTCTCCGGTCTGTTCGTCGTTCCAGTAGATTGAAGCTTCCTGATGACCTTCAGCTTCAAGCAGCCACCGGGCGGCTGGATGGGCGAGGGCGCTGGCGCGCATCAGCTGCAGCTTTCGACCCTGCTCAGCATCCATTACTGTCATGCCACTGTTTGCACAATCTTTCAGGAACTGCCTTTCATCCTCCTTGCCGGCTGTAGTGCGGCGGTTGAACTCAGGAGCAACGATGAAACGCCTGTCAAACTCCTCCGGTTCCAGCAGCAGACAGTGCAGCGCGGTTCCCATATCGAGAGAAGCTTTCTTCTCTTCGTCTTCAGGCGCACCTTTGCGCCACTGGAATATGGCCGGGTTAAGGGCAATGTCATCCAGCTGTGATTTGCTGATGCCCGCGCCGCGGTGATAATCCTCGTTGCTGATATCGAAGTAGATTCCCGGCTGCATTACGCCGCCTCCTGATTTCCATGCTTGTTGCGGTAAATCCCGATCGCAACTTCTCGGCGCGCAACCCTCACCATCGCCTCACGTAAAAACGCCTCAGCCGCTTCGTGTTGCTTGTCATCTTCATCGAACATCTCTATGGCCGGGTAGTCATAATGTTTCGTCAGGAAGGCGCACAGGGCAGGCATTAATGGGTTTGTCTTATGCTGGTTCATGCGCGCATCAACTTCAGCGGCGATAAACTCCAGTTCGCTCTCCGGCAGGCTGTCGGCGATATTCTGCACCTCATGACGGGCCGTTCTGTTCATTCTCATTTCTTCTCTCCCATGCCAAGGCTTTTCAGCATCAGGTTGATGAAGGTGAAATCCTTCGATTTTTCCAGCATCTCGCGCTGGCGCTCTAACTCGCTCTGCTGCTTCTTATACTGCTGTGCTGCTACCGGTGCGTTCATGGCTGGCCTCTTTGATTCAGATTGTCGATAAGGTTGCGCCAGCCAGTGCGGAGGCGGCGTGTAATGGTGTCGAGCAGTGATTCGTTTAGCTGAGCAGCGCCCACGATGGCGCCGCCCGCGATGGCATAGTTCATCGTGGGTTCCTTGCTATTGGTTAGGTTGGGGTCAAAAAAATGGCCCGCGTTACGCAGGCCTGAAGGCTGAAACGATTATCTAAGGCATGCCATGTCACCCAATGGCTTATCACCGGCAATAAAAAAGGCTGCGAGTTATGCAGCCTCAGTTGTCACAAGAATTATCTTGTCGATATTGTCCATATTGATCTTGATGGCCAAAGCCTTCCAGGCCTCATCTTCATTCAGAGCTTTGATTTTGTGACTCTCGAGCTCACCGAGCCTTCGAACTGAAAATGTGTATTTGGACATATTGGATTACCTCGCTGTTACGATATCTTTTGAGTTGCGATAGCCAATAAAAAACCCGCCGAAGCGGGTTTGTTTAGATTAACTTTCTTAGGCTCTCATCAGAGCTTTTGAGATTTGATATTGCGTCCATAAGAATTAACGTGCATGTCTGGCTCCAGTGAGCGTCATCACTTACCTGCAAATTCTCGGAGCGGTTGTAAAAAGTCTCTATTTCATCTCCTAAAACATTTTGTAGCTGAACAATTGCCTTATCTATATCGCAGAGCACGGCGGCAATATCGCGTCGCCTTTTGGTATTCATTTGCATAACTCCGATGCGAAAAAAATGCATTCTACAGATAATTAATCTCACTGAAGTGCTATATGAGTGGAATGCTCGTTCCTCGCAGCTTCTGCCTGGCGTTTACAATGTGTGTTGCTTCAGGGCGAACGTGATGTAACTTACGGCCGCACAGAAGCGGCTTATCATCCTCACGCCTTTCACGCAGAGAAGGGGAGGAGAGTGCCTTCTCAATGCGGCTGATGTGCTTAACCTCAATTGCCACAACTTCTGGCTCGATGCCAAAAGCCGTGTCGATGATTGATTCGATGCGTTCACGATCCATTGCCACCGCACGACGACGAGCATGGCGGCGTGTTTTAGCGGTCTCTTTAACGGATGTGCCGTGTGCGATAACTGTCATGGTTGCCTCCTGAAGTGGTTTTGGTACTGCCGACCGATGTGCTTGATAGACAGTCCAAACCCATCTCGTTTGGTGGTTTGGCGCTTTGTCAGCGCTGCAATGTTGTTAAAGAGCGTCACCGTCCTGGTGAGTAGTGCGTCCTGCTGATGGGATTAAATTTAGCTTTATGCTAAATAAATGGCAATAGCAAAATGATAAATAATTTAAGGTTGGAGTTTAGCTAAATGATTTAGAAAGGAATTTATTTTTTGATGGAGGGTTAGCAGGCACAAAAAAGCCCGCTCAATGGCGGGCTTCTTTTGCACTGCTGGGCTCAACCTTTGAGATCGGCACCAATTTATCAGTGCTTATCTCTTTGGAGATTGGCTGTTGTTTGAGTTACTTAAGAGAAGTTTCAAATCATTAATTCCAGAATTAGTGTCTTTAAAACCAGACTCCACTTTATCTTCAAGCCTATCCATTCTGGTTGTAAGTTCTGTTTTGCTAACTTGAATATTTCCAGCAATCTCTTGCCTAGATTGGCTTACTTTATCATTTATTGTGCTGGATATGGTCCAGGTTGCACCACATCCTATGACTACAAACCCAACTATGGAAACGGATATGCCTAGCCAAAACTCAAGCCTTCCAATGTTTGAAGTGCTCATTTTACTGTCTCCCTTTGCTTGACTGGCTTGCTCTTGGTCAACAATGATGAAGCGCTCACCTTGCGAAGAAGGAATATAAGATGATGCTGGGTTTTTATTCCTACCGTATATAGAGTCGCCAGCCCTTAGTAGTTCAATTTCACCACGCTCTGGGGTATCAAAGATATTGCCCCTAAGATTCATCAACCTGACCCTCATTCTCCTTCACATACTCCCCAGAGGCCACATTCTTCTCAACCTTCTTATAGTTGAATAAATGCAGGAACCCGCAATTTTGACACTCCATAATCAAGATATCTAGGCCAGGGCTTCTGTAAAGCGTTGAGCGCTTATCCTTTGGAGCATTGAAGAAGGCTCCAGGGATGGTTGTGATGATCATATTTTCAGAATCATCACCCTGAGTAAGTTGGTCAGGAGTGAACAGCGTCCATGACTCTTCTTGACACATAGGGCATGCGTGGTCCCCTTTCAATGAATTTAAGTAAGTTACAAACTCATTAAACTTGACAGGGGTTTCCTTTTTACTCATATCAAATCCTATAAAACTACTTGATTCTATAATTCTAACACGGAGATTACATTAAAGATGTTAAATCTTTTTTCACAGCAAATGCGATTGGTTACGGGGGTTAAACCAGCCGCATCTTAGTCTCAATCGCCACGCCCAGCACCTTACAGTTCCCGTTCACCGGAACCATAGGCCACTGAGGGTTCAAACCTTTCAGGTATTTCTGGCTTCCGTCGATGATGAGCTTCTTGAATGTGGCTTCGTTATCGTCTGTCAGCTTCGCAACGACCAGGCTCCCATTCACCGCTTCACGCCCTGTATCGAACAGTACATACGTACCAGCCGGAATACTCAACCCGATCGGCGCCGTCATCGAATCGCCTTCCACCTGTAACCAGAAAGCATCTCCTTGCGTATGTGCATCTGATTCAAGCCACATATCGACATCCTTTATCGTATAGGGTTCACAGGCCTCGTCCCAAGCGCCAGCCTGAACCTTGCTTAGTACCGGGTAGCGCGCAGTCTGCTTGTAGTCTCTCGGATTTGAGACGTTAGCATCAATTCGTGGTTGATCTTCATGGATGGAATCAAGCCAGGCATTAGGCAGCTTTAGCGCCACTTCAATCTTCCTCGCCATCTTGTCCCCGATGTTCCTAACGCTATTTTCACCAAGTAGCTGACTAAATTGGGACGCACTGATGCCCAAAAGCTCTGCAAATCCAGCTTTTGTGTGGCCATCGTTCTCAAGGTGCCTCTTCAGGAGGTTGTTGAGATTGGTTTTTCTGATGCTTTTATTTTCCATGGCTTGATTCTCACACTATTTAGCAATGCGATAAATATGCATATTGCTAAATAGTGCTTGTTAGTTATTTAGCATAACGCTAAACTTAACCTTGTGATTGAACAGGAGGCACCAATGGGTAATGAACTGCTCCGCTGGCGCAAGGAATCTTCAGCTGAAGACTGGATCAGCCTTGCTGCACTAGCGAACACATCTGTTGGCTACCTCGACCAAATTGCATATGGATTCCGCCGAGCATCGCCAGGCAAAGCCCAAGCAATTGAGGAAGCCACAAATAAATTCACCGATTACCAGCCGGTGAAGAAGGAAAGCTTAGTTTTTGCACCACAGCGCGCTTCGGCAGCTTAAGCAACACCGCTCTTTACACAATCTAGCCCGCCGTCAACGCGGGGACTTCAAAGCACAAGTGACGATGCATACCGCAATGTCACGCAATCATTTACCTACAAGGAAATTATCAATTATGGAACATACAAGAAATAGCAAGTTGATCAACGAAGTAGAAACAGAATTACGCAGCCGCCTGACTCACAAAGGGCAGCGCGTTCTGGCTGATGAGGCCGGATGGCATGAATCAAAGGTAAGCCGGTTAAACCTGCGTGATATGGCGACGGTTTTTGTGCTGCTGGAAAAGGTGTGGGAAACGAGCCTGATTGCAGAAGTAGCCCGGCAAGCGGTAGCTGCTGCGATGGGAAAAGAAAAGGCCAATAGCGCTGGAACGCTAGAGGCCTGATGCGAAATGACTGGATCAATTCACAGGAGTAATTATGAGTTCTTTATTATCGCTTTACAAGGCTAAAGAGAAAAACGGCACGGAAACAACGACTAAGAAAACCTTTCTGGTACCGCTGGCTGAGCTTTACGTCGAGCCTGGCTACAACGTCCGTGAAATCGACCAGGAGCACGTCGCTGAATTCCGTGATGCATTCATTGCCGGTGAGTTCGTGCCGCCTCTGGCGGTTCAGGTTACCGAGCAGGGCATCAAGATTATCGACGGTCACCACCGGTACTACGGCGCGAAAATGGCTTCTGAATCTGGTCACGAAATACCCCGCCTTGAGTGCAAGGACTTCTCAGGTTCCGAAGCTGATCGCATCGCATTCATGGTCACCAGTTCACAGGGTAAGGCTCTGTCTCCTCTGGAACGTGCGGCGGCATATCAGCGCCTGTTGAATCAGGGCTGGACGCCTGCTGAGATTGCCAAAAAGGTTAAGCGTTCACCGGCAGATGTGGATCAGCATCTTCAGCTGCTGGAGTGTGGCGAGAGCCTGATCGCAATGGTGAAGGCGGGCGAGGTAGCCCCAACTACTGCAGTTGCGTTATCACGCGAGCATGGCCCGAAAGCAGACGCTGTTGCAAAGGCGCAAATGCAGAAGGCTAAAGCCGCAGGTAAAACCAAACTGACGCGCTCTGCTGCTATCCCTCAGTTCAGCGCATCCAAAGCACGCCGCCTGGCTGAATTATTGGTTGATGCAGAGTTCGATCGGGATGGTGGGTTCGACAGCCTGATTCTCTCTCATGGCACCACTGAGGAGATAAAGCGGATTCTCGCTGATTATCGCTCCGGCATTCCTTCTGGCGGAGGCGGCGATGAATCTTGCGCATGACAACGTATCACCAATCAGGCCCGCTCTCAGGGCCGTGGAGCAACGTGTGGCAGATACAGACGATGGATACACGCGTCTGGCAAACGAGCTGTACGAAGAGCTGATAGGGGCCAACCTGACCAGGAATCAGGCGAAGGTTGCGCATGCTGTTTGCCGGAAAACATACGGCTTCAACAAAAAGATGGATCGCATTGCTGACAGCCAGATTAGCCAGATTACCAGGCTGCCAAGGCAGAAGGTTAACAAGGCAAAAAACGAATTAATTCAGATGGGTGTTCTGGTCCGGGATGGCATGCTAATCGGTCCGAATAAGAACCTCACAGACTGGCAAATTCCACAGTGTCACCAAGATGGTGTCACTGTCACCAAATCAGTGACAAAAAGTGTCACCAAAACGGTGACAGGGTTGTCACCAAAACAGGGACACACAAAAGACACTATTACAAAAGACATGAAAGACATTAAATCTACGTCAGAGAATTCTGCCGAATCCTCCGACACCCCCCTGAAGAATCTTCCTGTGATTAGACCTGAAGCAGCCACACACTCACCGAAAGGCGATAAGTGGGGCACTGCTGATGACCTGAAGGCAGCGCAGTGGATATTCAGCAAAGTGCAGATGGTTACCCCAACAGCACAACAACCCAACTGGCCTGCCTGGGCTAACGACATCCGCCTGATGAGAGGCGCCCTTGAGGTAACGCATCACGACATTTGCGAAACCTTTAAGTGGGCCAACGCCGATCACTTCTGGCAGAGCAACATCCTCAGCCCTGCAAAACTCCGCGCCAAGTGGGACACACTTCGTGCGCAGATGAGTCAGCCAGGGCGTAACCGGCAGGCAGTGGCTCAGCAACCCGCTCAGCACTGGAACAGCCGCGAAGCCTGGGAGAATGAATTCCTATGAGAAATCTCGTATCAGCAATTCAAAATCGTGATGCAGGCGCACTGGCTCGCATTGCAGGAGATGGGCCGCGCCCGGTTGAGCGTGGAGTGCATGAAGATGTGGAGCGGCTGGTAGACGCTTTGTTTTCGAATCTTAAACAGGTATTCCCGGCGTCGGTAAGCACAGCATGGCGTAACCCGAATGATGAAGCCGCAGCAAAGCGCCAGTGGATCGCCGCGTTTGCAGAGAACGGAATTCATAACAAGCAGCAGCTATCGGCAGGCATGAAGCTGGCCCGCGCCAGTGGCTCACCGTTCCTGCCGTCGCCCGGTCAGTTTATCGATTGGTGTAAGCAGGGTGAGCACCGCGCCGCCGGGCTGCCGTCAGACGAAGAGCTGTACGACATGTTCCGCCTGTACTGTCGCGACCGTGGCATGTACGACAGCAGCGAAGAGTTCCCATGGGAAAGCCCGGCCTGTTTCCACATGGTGACAGCGGTCTACAACCAGATGCGCTCATTCAACCTGACTGATTCTGAGTGTCGCAAGCGCATAGGCAATGAGCTGCGTAAGATGTCCCGACGCATTGAGGCTGGCGAAATTATCCCGCCACCGCGCAAGCAGATTCCTCAGTTGCACATCCCGACCGGTAACGAAAAGGCGCTGGATCATCTTGCTGATATCCGTCGCCGCTTTGGGCTGAAAGGTGGTCGTCATGACTGAGATGAACTGCATCCGATTTGAGCGCCTGTACCGCAGCGTGCACGGCGATAAACACAACCTGACCCGATCACATCTTGGCTATCAGGATGCCATCGTAGACCGGGCGTTTTTCTTCTGGCTTGAGGGAAGGGAGAGTGCCGCATGACACAGGTAACTCAACTGGTAGTCCCAATACCGCTGATGCGGCAGGCTCGCAATCTGCAACTGGCAATTATCGACCTTGCTAAGAAACGCGACCTGAAGCCGGAGCAGTTCCGGGCGCACCTGAACGCTATCGACATGCTGGCGCGCGAAGCACATGACCTGATAGTCGATGCTGAGTTTGAAAAGGAAGGAGAAGGTCATGATCCACTATCACGGCGGACCAATAACGCCTGACACCTGCGCCATCAAAGCCTGGAAATCTCGACACGCATTCATCTCATTCGCCCATGCCAGTCAAATCAACCTCGCCTCTGAATACTGCCAGTCATTCGCTTTGGACAACGGTGCATTCACAGCCTGGAAGGCAGCTGGACGAAACAAAATCGACTGGAGGGATTATTACGAGTTCGTGGCTAGATGGAAAAACCATCCCGGCTTCGATTTCGCCATCATCCCTGATGTTATCGACGGCGGAGAAGCAGAGAACGAAGCATTGCTTGATGAATGGCCACACGGTGATTTCTATGGTGTACCGGTATGGCACATGAACGAGAGCGATGATCGATTCATCCGGCTTTGCAACGAGTATCCGCGCGTGGCAATCGGGAGTTGCGGAGAATATGACGTTAAGCGTCCGAATCTTGCTGTGGCGCGTATGAAGGACCTGATTCGGCACGTTACAGACCATTACGGCCAGCCCATCGCCAAGCTTCACGGCCTGCGCATGCTTAACCCACTTATCTTCACCAAACTACCGCTGGCGAGCGCTGACAGCACTAACGTTGCCAGAAACATTGGTATCGATAAGGCATGGTCAGGAGCGTACGCTCCTGCATCAAAAGAAACCCGCGCTGCATTGATGGTCGAACGTATCGAGTCACACAACAGCCCCGGCTCACTGCATTACTGCGAGCAACGGGACCGGTTCAACATGCAGCTGCAGTTGGCTGTATAGGAGGACGCATGAATAACGTAATCCCTCTCAGACCTAAGCACCACCCCCTCAAAGACTCACACTCAGCGATACTGACAGTCCTCAAGATGCTTCGTGAAGGCGGACACAGTAAGCAGAGCATTGACCTGTTGTTGAGCGCCGCAGCCGACAACATCCATGACTACGTGGAGACAATCGAAGGGAGGTAACAGTGGAGACGCAACGTTTTCTACTGAGAGACAGCAACATCAGAAAGAACTGCATCAGCGCCATCCAGCAACTCCCCGCCAATCCCGAAAAACCTCTGCAGGTAACCATCCAGGAAGACACCAGAAGCCTTGCGCAGAATCGCATGCTTTGGGCCTGCCTGCATGACGTATCAAGTCAGGTGGTCTGGTATGGGAAGAAACTCGACTCAGAAAGCTGGAAGCACATATTCAGCGCCGGCCTGAAAGGGCAGGAGACGGTGCCGGGTATCAATGGCGGCTTTGTGGTGCTGGGCCAGTCAACAAGCAAAATGCGCGTCAGTGAGATGCGAGATTTAATCACCTTAATCCATGCCTTCGGTGCCGAGCAGAACGTCAGGTTTAGCGACGAGTCAGTGCGGGCGGCAGAGTGGGCAGGGAGATTCGGTAAAACAGGAAAAGCAAAATGATAAACGTTGTGAGTTTTTCTGGTGGCAGAACATCTGCATATCTTGTCTGGATGATGGAGAAAAAACGCGTTGCCGGTGAAGAGGTTCATTATCTGTTTATGGATACCGGCGCAGAACATCCAAACACATATCAGTTCATTCGTGATGTCGTAAATAACTGGGGCATAGATCTGACATGCCTGAGAGTGCAGGTTAACCCAGAGCTGGGAAAAGGTAATGGCTATGAGGTCATTACTTTGGATGAAATTGGTCCAAATCTTAAGCCGTGGATAGACACCACTAGAAAATATGGCACACCTTATTTTGGCGGCGCGTTCTGCACGCGCACAATGAAAATCGAAGTTTGCGAGCGCTACTGCAAAGACCATTTTGCAGAATGTGAATCCTGGCTTGGTATGCGAATAGATGAACAAACTCGTATCTGGGGTAGCAAAATATTTCCACTTCTTCGACGCCTTGGCTTTGAGAATATGCAGATGAGAGGGCTTTATATCGAACTGAGAGAAATTGAAGCTCCCGAGATGATCACATTATTAGAGAACCGGTACTTACTGGACACCGCCACCGCGTCTCGCATTGCCGAACGGGTTGTGAAAGTGAAAAAGAGTCGGCAGCGTTTTATGGCAGAAATATCCGATTATGAAAAACAGGATGTCCTTACGTTCTGGAAGAATCAGCCTTTCGACCTGAACCTTGAAGAGCATTTAGGGAATTGTGTTTTTTGCATAAAAAAAGGAGTCAATAAAGTGGCTCTGGCTTTGCGTGATGAACCTGAAATGGCCGAGCAATTCAAGAAAGTAATCCTGTCTGAAGATGTAAGGGTGGTTGGTCGCAGGCAGCAAGAAAACAAAATCATGTATCGAGATAGTCTCTCCTTAGAGGCAATCGAGCAAATGTACGCAAATTATTCCCGAGACGAAATTGCTGCAACGATCAAAGGTAATAAGGCCTATGAAGCGGGTTCATGCTCTGAAAGTTGTGAAGCATTCATCGTTGATAGCGCTCAACTTGATTTATTCCCTATGGAGGCGGCATGAGTAAATTAACCACTGCGATTCTGGACGTTCTTTCTGATGGCAAATGGCACACCTCAAAAGAAATCACTGACTGTGCCTGTGCAATGGCTTCAGCGAAGCGCAATAACGTTGCCGTCGCCCTGCACGACATGACCGATAGCAACAAGATTAAGCGCCAGCAGTTCGGCAGCACTGACCACGACTACCAGTACCGCATGGGAACGGTCAGCGTTGGATTTGGCAGGAGCTACAACATGGCGATGCTGGATAGCTTGCTTTCAACGGTAAGGGGGCACCATGAAATCGTGGTTCACTCATGACCCTGTAGACACCGAAACCGCCGCCGAACTTCTTTCCCGCTACGCCTCCCGCAATATCAAAACTCAGAAGACACTCTCAGCAGACCCACGCCTGTGGCTGGTGAGCGCGCTGTTGCCTGAATTCCGGGAAGAGCCAAAACCGAGCCGGCAGTATAAAAACCCAATGTGGAGCTGAAGATGACAAAGAAAGATCGCTGCTGCCGATGCCACATAGCCCTGACCTCAGAAGACAAGTATCACTACGGGGCTAACTGCGAAACCTGTGACGAGGACTACCAGTATGCAGAGTTCTTCGACTACTACCCAATCCGTTGTGCCTGGCGATACATCCGCTATCAGGTGCGCTGGCTGTCCAGCATGGCTCACCACGGAGGAAGTTTATTGCTGTGCTGCCTGCGTAGAGTCATGGGTAGAAAACGATCCGAACGGACTGATGGGAGTGGACGATGAGGAAAGTCAGGCGAAGATGTAAGAACCCTGATTGCCGCGAATGGTTTCATCCGGGTTTCTCAAATCAAACGTGGTGCTCACCAGAATGCGGAACCGTGATAGCACTGACAAAGAGAGAGAAGGAACGGCATAAGGCGATACAGGAAGCAGAACGACGGCGAAAAGATGAAGCTCAGCAGGAAAAGCGCCACACCAAAATCCGCAAGTTAGCAGTAAAGCCCCTCAGTCACTTCCATAAGCAAACCCAGTCAGCATTCAACGAATATATACGCACTCGCGATGCCGCCGATCCGTGCATCAGCTGCGGACGATTCCACGAAGGAAAATATGACGCCGGGCACTATCGAACCCGCGGCGCTTCACCGGCTACACGCTACGAAGAAACCAACTGCCACAAGCAGTGCGTACCATGCAACCAGCACCTTTCCGGCAACATTGAAAACTACACGCCTAACCTGATTAAGAAGATCGGTCAGGCTGCTTTCGATCGCCTTATGGGTCCGCATGAGCAAAAGAAATGGACGCGGGAAGAGCTGCAGGAGCTGGCTGCGCACTACCGGCAGAAAACCAGAGAGCTGATCAAGCAGAGGAGTGAGGCGCAATGAGGATAGAGCGTGACTACCAGCAAATCGTCAGGCTATCAGGCGTCCGTAGCGCGGCAGACATGCGCCGGTTATTTGGCAATGGCTGGAAGACCATCAACAAATCACAGCAGGCATGGATACGTCATCTGCTGGGCGTATGGGGCGATCACCTTGGCGGGGAAGATTACGACCGCGCAGAGGTAAACGTGATTGGCCGACTGATGATGCGATGCGAATGGAGTGAACAGAAGGGCAGGCAGATAGAGAAAATCGTGTCACAGCTGCATTGTGAAGGGTTGCGAGGTGAAGAGCTATTCCGCAAGGCGCGTGATCTGCTTATCCCTCAGTCATCAACGGCAAACATCATCGCTCTCGCCAAAGAATCAGATGATGCCGCCTTTGTTGAATCAGTCATGGTAAAGACGTTCGGTAAGGATAACCCGCTTCGCAATGTAGCCAGATTACGATACTGCAAACGCAAGAGCGTGCAAAACATCGGCTCATCGCTGATTTATTACTGCAGCATCTCACCTAAGGCGGCCCGAAACAGAATGGAATGGGCCATGGATATACTCGAAGGAGAAATGTTTTACGCAATTAAGCGAGAAATGGAGAAGGAGATTCTTAAAATCGCTGCGTAACTATACCTAATAGCACGAAATGACAAAGACAAAGGGCAAGCAACCTGGCACATTAACGGCATGATCGGGAAGTAAAGCGAACAGATCGCGGCTTTATCGGTCAGTTGCATAAAATGTGGATGCCAAGAAGCCTCGCGACCTCACCAGTCGGCGGGGCTTTTTTATTATCCGCTTAAGGGTATAGAGCATTAAATATCCCTTCCGTGGGATAGGTGCTTCTAACTTCTTCAATAATAAGCCCAACGTTTGATAATTTCGGCAATCATGTACAAATCCTTTATTGGTACAGCTCCTTCTGGCTATCATAGCTACTCTGCAAGAGAATCATGGAATCTAATCAGTAAGCGTTCAGATTAATACCCATGGAAAAAGTATCTTATCTTGAGACCTAAAAATCTTAATGCCGGCCAGATAAATTTCTTCAGCAATACTGTTCCTATGCTGACTACAACTACGGCCCAGACCAGGCACAGCCCATATATTGCCGATGATTTAGCGATAGCTCCGAGCTGTTCAGAGCTGAATTGAGGCATTCGGCATTCATCAAGCACTTGTCTGGTGGCAGCAGTGGCAGCAGACGCAGCAAAGGTGCCGCAAAAGCTCACAAAAAATATATAAATCCCGAGAATGATAAATCCTAATAGCTTTTTCATGAACCCTCAGCGCTATGTGAATTATGCGTATTAAACGGTCATGCATCGAAAAACATTAGCATTTAAACATTCCAACTTTTGAAAGGTTGCCATTTGGCAGCCTTTTTCCGTTTAGCGCCCTCCCGAAATTAAATCTGATAATCCTCATTGCTGTGTGGGGAGGTGCGCTCTTTTCTTCTGACTACAGGCGGCACCAAGCGACTAGCGAGGTGTATATGAGTATCGATATGAGCAAACTGGCTTCAGGCGCGGCATATGGCGCATCTGCCGGGACAATCGCTAATGGTCTGCTGACCAGGCTGAGTCCCGATGAATGGAGTGCTGTAGGCGTCCTGGCCGGTATTCTGGTGGCGCTGTTCACACTCGGCATCAACTGGTACTACAAGCGCAAGGCTACCCTGGCGCAAATCAAAGCCCTTCAGCGCTGGCCCACCGCACCAGACATCAACGAGGATTAACCAATGGCTATGTCACACAGCCTGCGCAATAAGCTTATTGCTGTCGCGGGTGGCGGTGCTATGGCTATCGCTACGGTGTTCCTCGGCGGAAAGGATGGGGTAGAGGGCAGGGTGTACGAGCCTTACAAAGATGTAGCAGGTGTATGGACTGTCTGCGACGGTCACACCGGCACCGACATCATCAAGGGCAAAAAGTACACCGACCGCGAATGCGATCGGCTGATGTGGAACGATCTGCAGCCGGTTAAGAAGGCAGTCGACGGAATGGTCAAAATCCCACTGGGTGAATATCAGCGGGCCGCACTGTACAGCTTCACCTATAACGTTGGCACAAACGCGTTCTCAAAATCGACACTGCTTAAGCGTCTGAATTCCGGTGATGTCGATGGTGCATGTGAAGAGCTACGCCGCTGGATTTATGCTGGTGGTCAAAAGTGGCGCGGACTGATGAACCGGCGAGATATGGAGCGAACCATGTGCCTGGCGGAGAATGCCAATGACCTCAAAGGCTAAAGTGCTTACTGCACTCATCCTGCTGGTCCTGATGCTGTTAGCCACCTCAGTAGCGTTCGCACTCTACTACCGTGGGAATGCCATTGACTACAAGGCGCAGCGTGACACCGCAAGCAGCAGCCTTAAGCTGGCTAATGACACCATCACTGACATGCAGACACGCCAGCGAGATGTAGCCGCACTCGATGAGAAATACACGAAGGAGCTAGCTGATGCTAAAGCGACTATCGATCAGCTTCATGATGATGTTGCTACTGGCAAGCGCCGGTTGCAGCTCAACGCCACCTGCCAGAAACAATCCACCTCCGGCCCCTCCAGCCTGGATGATGCAGCCAGCGCCCGACTTACTGACGCCGCTCAACGGGATTATTTCACCCTCAGAGATAGAATCGAAGTTGCCGGAAAGCAAATAGCCGGGCTGCAGCAGTACGTCAGAGAGCAATGTCTGAATTAGTCTATGTCGGATAAGGCATTAATACATTAAAAGCAGCCGAAAATTTCTTACACCAAGACTGTTGTTATATGTAATATTGGGGATAAATTAGATAGGGAGGTCCACATGGCAAGGTTCATCACTCACTCAGTTGTAAACGGTGTTGATTCACTTGAAAATCAGAAAAATGCGATTTTGACGGGATTTCGGAAGGCTCACGCTTTAGCTAAAAGCATCGGTGGAGAAGTGCTTATTACTGTTGCGCAAATACAATATATTCGATCTGGCCACATTAATGATTCATTGGGTGAAGATTTCTCGAAAGCTCTGGCGCAAACAGACCCGTTTCAGGTTGATGGAGTGACAATTAGGCGTGTGGCGTCAGCTAAGTTTCCTCGTTCAGTAGGGCCTGATACGGTTGTATGGATGGTTCATCCTGACCTGCGTTCTGCTGAGCATATGACTAAGGCATGTGCTTCATCAACAAATATCGTTGTTACAGAATGGTTTACATTTGATGAACTTAATCGATGGAAATCTGATAATAAAGCAAAAGTAATTTAAAATGCTACCGCACAGTTAGCCGCCTCCGGGCGGTTTTTTATTGTAATGAATATGGCGATAACAAATTTGCCGCAGCATTTAGCAGTTCCCTGTTAAGCTATGTAACAATATGATATAAGATGCTTACTATTCAACAGGGAGTAAGCGATGAAAAAAATACTATTTGCGCTGGCGGTAGTGGCGCTTGTTGGGTGTCAGGCTAAGCATACGGGGGGAGTTACAGGCAACCCTAACAAGCATGCGAGTGAGGTTAATAGCAACACTCAGAAGTATATAAACCAAGTCGGCACAGTTGATGTACCAACGTATAAACTAATGAAAGCAGACCTTTCTGACGGTGGTGAATGCACTGTATATGTTCAGCAGCGACACGGAGAGAGTAAACCTGTGCGATTCTGGGCTGATGAAAATAACGACCCATCTAAGTGCCAAAGGGTTGTTGGTGGTATTTTGAACAATTTTGCGAAAATGAAGTTCCCAGTTAAGCCGGCTGACGTCCCAGAGATTACAGTTTTGCACTATCACTTAGGGAAATGATATTTACTTCCCGCTATGAAAAAACTAAACCCGCTTTGGCGGGTTTTTTTATTCGAACGTGTAAGTCTGATAAACATCAGATTAATTTAAAAATTAAGTTAAGCGCGCACTGACTTTTATCAGGATGTGTAGCCAGAATTGAATGAAATCTTATAGATGTTGCTCAGCTAGCTGTCGCTTGGGTATACCTATACCTAATGCCTTATGATGTGCTCAAGATTAAGCGAATGTAGGTGCAAAAGGAGTAAGATGATTTTCATCGAAAAGAAAGGCATCAATCATGAAGCTAAAACCTAAATTTCATGACTACACGGAAGCAGAATTCACCCTGCTTGTGAGTGAAATCTGTAGCGCTAAAGACGGTGAGGCTCATCAGGACCAGCTTCTTGAAAACTTCATTTCGGTAAGTGAGCATCCTGAAGGTTCTGACCTGATCTTTGACAGCGCAGACAAGGACGCAACTCCTGTCAAGATTGTCGCCGCTGTTAAAGGATGGCGCAAAGCCCACGGTAAGCGTGGCTTCAAGTCATAAATTATAAAGCCTCCTCACGGGGGCTTTTTTGTGACCATCACAAGGCGCATTTGCGAGTGCGCCTGATGATGAATACTCCGACAAGGAACAACGGTTAGCCCCGCTGTGAAGCGTCACGACATTGGGAGATAAAATTGCTTCACTCGGATTAATCCTAGCGGTAATCTGTTTGCTCAAAATCCTGTAAGGAGTGATTCAGTGAAAATAATCAATATTAATATGGATTTGAGTAGTTCAGAAATAGGTGAAGGCCCTAGATACCTTGTTCTTGATCACGTGCCAAATTTACAATGGAATACTGTGTTCAGGCACCTGCATAAGCAATTGATGGACTCAGGGAAAAGAGCAGTTGAACTCTCTGGAAAGAATATAATCGTCAATAGCGCTATGGATGAGATTCAGTATCAGATTGATACTTTAAACGCCCTCTGCCAACAAACTGATGACCAAATTGTTGCAGCTCATGAAGAATCACAAAGAAGAGAACAGGAACGCGTAAGGCTGGCTGAAGAAAAAAGAAAAGCTGCTAGAGAGGAATACGGGAAATTGAAGTTTTAAAATAGAAGCCGCCTGCGGGCGGTTTTTTAATGGAAAAATAGGGTCTCAACCCCGAATGCGAATTGGAATAGATAACAGGAGCGGCTTAATGTGAACCGCTCCTGCAAGGTCTAGCTAACTTTTAATGTCAGAATAATATCCAGCACTACTCGTAAAACCGCTTCCCATGCATACAGCTGGCTTTCTTTCATCAACAATGCTGTTGCGCAAATTATCACTATTGAAAGAAATGTGAATATCGTTTTCATAGCCTCTCCTCAAGGGCTTCCTTAAGCGGGATTGCTTGAAGGAGAGTGCAATTACGATAAGGAATCGGCTTTTTAATAAAAACGAAAATATTTTTTAACTTACTGTTAAGTAATGATTTTATTTTAAATGTTTGTGTTAAGTGGAGATGAGTTAATGGCGTCACCAGATTGGGAGGCCATCGAGTCGGCTTACCGGGCTGGCTTGATGTCAGTAAGGGCGATTGGTGAAAAGCATGGCGTTAACCATGCCACCATCCTCAAAAGAGCAAGCAAAGAAGGCTGGCAACGTGACCTGACAGAACAAGTCAGAGCGGCCGTTAAAGCCAAGGTAACCAAATCGGTAACCAGCGGCGGTAACCAGTCACCAGTGGTTACTGATGCCCAAATTGTTGACAAGGCATCAGATGAGGCGGCCTCAGTAGTACTGGCTCACCGTGAGGGGTTAGCGGCATGGCGTGGCATTACCAACAAGCTCCGCGATTTCCTCGAGGATGCTGAAATCACCGAAGACAATCACGCATCAATGTCACGCTCTATCACTGCCGGTGTCGACGCGCAGATTAAGGTAATCAACGCCGAGCGTAAGGCTTACAACCTCGACAGCGAGGAGGGCAATAAGACGGTCGATGACCTGTCTAACCTGATGGATTCATTGTCTCAGGGGGCTTAATGAAACCTGAGCACTTCAAGCTGCTATCGGATAAAGACTGGCGGCTGAATAACCTGTACTGGATCACCGACAAAGAGGGTAAGCCTCAGCGATTCCGGATGACGCCAGAACAGCGGGAATACTTTGAAGGCATCCACACTCGCAACATCATCCTCAAGGCACGTCAGCTTGGCTTCACGACTGAGGTCTGCATTATCCAGCTTGATGCGGCTCTCTTCGAATCTGCCAAATGCGCATTGATTGCTCACACTCTGAACGATGCCAGGCGCCTGTTTCGCGAGAAGGTGAAATACGCCTACGACCGGCTGCCGGCAGAAATCAGGGCAGCCAATCCGGCGAGCAATGATTCAGCAGGCGAGCTGGTATTCAAAAAGGGCGGCTCTCTCTACGTCAGCACGTCATTTCGTGGCGGCACGTTGCGTTTCCTGCACGTCTCCGAGTTCGGGAAGATATGCGCCAAGTTCCCCGACAAAGCCCGTGAGATTGTCACTGGTGCTTTTGAAGCGGTATCCAGCGATTGCTTCACTACCATTGAGAGCACAGCAGAGGGGCGAGCGGGTTACTTCTTCGATTACTGCCAGACTGCTGAAAAGGCCGCCCTGCAGGGCAAGAAGCTTTCACCGCTGGACTGGAAGTTCTTCTTCTTCTCCTGGTGGAAGAATCCGCAGTACACAATCGACCCGGTAGAGGCGTTACCGCAGCGCCTGGTTGATTACTTCGATGAGATGGAAGCCAAGCACGGCGTTATTCTCAACGAGCGCCAGAAAGCCTGGTACTTCGCCAAAGAGAAAACGCTTGGCGACGACATGAAGCGGGAATATCCAACTATCCCCGCTGAAGCATTCCAGCAATCCGTTGAAGGTGCTTACTATGCCAAGCAGTTCCGCTGGCTATACACCAACAAACGCATTGGCACCCTGCCTGATAACTCACACCTGCCGGTTCACACGTTTTGGGATATTGGTGTGGGCGACTCAACGGCTATCTGGTTCGTGCGCGAAGTTGGTGAAGAGTTTCACGTCATCGACTACTACGAAAACTCAGGTGAAGGTCTGCGCCACTATATGAAGGTGCTGAAAGAACGAGGTTATGAATACGGTGAACATTGGGGGCCGCACGATATCGAAAACCGTGAATTCGGTTCTGATGCCAAATCCCGCAAAGAGCTTGCTCGGGAAGGCTACGAAATCGACGGCCAGACGTATTCCATGACATTCAAAGTGGTGCCGAAAACTGGCGTTGATACCGGTATTGAGTCTGTTCGTGAAATCCTGCCTAAATGCGTATTCGACGAAGATAAGTGTGCTGAAGGCATCACCCATCTCGAAGGCTATCGCAAAGAGTGGGACGACAAGCGGGGATGCTGGAAAGACAAGCCACTGCATGACCACACATCACACGGCTCCGATGGGTTCCGCTACTTCGCTGTTGCGAAGAACAACCACAAGTCAGTCGGCGCAATCTTCTTCTAAGGAGCACCAGTGAGTGAATTAACAACCGAGGCGCAATTCCTCGTTAACGCCCTTACTGATGCTATAGGGCGCCAGCGCATGCTTTACGCAGGCATGAATGGCAACACCAAGAGAACAAAGCTGTGGGATGAATTTGGCTATCCTGAGGCGCTTACCTTCGAAAGCTTTTATCGGCAGTACCGTCGCGGCTCTACTGGGTTCGCGGCCGTACACAAGCTTCTGGACTCCTGCTGGACTGATAACCCAACAATTATTGACGGTGATGAAGACCGAGAATCCACCAAAACAACGGAATGGGAAAAATCAGTCACCAAGCTGATGAAAAAGCACTGGGCGAAGATTAAAGATGCCGACCGTCGCAATATGGTTGGCCGGTACTCAGCTCTGCTGATTCAGGTCAGGGATAACCGGGACTGGAGTGAGCCGGTAGATATCTCGGTCGTTAAGCGCCTTGGCTCGAAAGCTCTGGTGAAGCTAATCCCGGCATGGGAAGCGCAGATCACGCCTGGCAATACGGATGTGGACACACACTCCGAAACCTACGGCCAGCCGGTCAGTTATCACTTTAACGAGCAGCCGGTTGGTGATGATAAAGCGACTGGCAGCCCGCGCGCGGTTCAGGTTCATCCCGATCGCATCATCCTGTTATGCGAGGGCTCTGAGGACGAGAACATTCTCTCGGGCATTCCCCTTCTTGAAGCCGGCTATAACGACCTGCTCGACATCGAGAAGACGAAGGGCGGTAGCGCTGAAGGATTCCTGAAGAATGCCAGCCGTCAGCTTGCTACTGAATTCGATGCTCAAACCGATATGGCTGCCATTGCCAAATCGGCAAAAGAGGCCGGATATGCAACGCTCGGCGACGCAATGAATGACAAGGTTCGCAAACTTAATAGCGGCACCGATTCGGCGTTAGTAACGCAGTCAGGTAAAACTTCAGTGCTCTCCGTTGCAGCAGCTGACCCGACACCGAGCTGGACAGTTTCAGCTAACCAGTTCTGCGCAACGATTCAATGCCCGTTCAACATCCTGTTTGGTAAGCAGACTGGCAACCTTGCCTCTGAAGAAGACAAAACGGCGTGGGCTACGCGTTGCAATGGTCGCCGATGGGGCTTCATGAGTGACGTGGTGACGCATCTCATAGAGCGCTTCTGGACAATAGGCATCATCGACCCACCCTCAACCGGAGAGGTCACGCTGGCATGGTCTGATCTTCTGGCACCAAGTGAGAAAGAGAAGATCGCCAACATGCAGGCGCTGGCTGACGTAGCTCAGAAGACGCAGCAGGCATTCGGCACATCGGCAGTAGAGGTGAACGAGATACGCGCGGCCGGTGAGCTTGAGCCAATTAAAGAAACAGCAACACCCGACCCTGAAGCCAAACAAACCGATAAGGACCCGCTGACAGATGACGATGACAGCGAAAACCCGAATCGGGACGCCAATAGTACCCCGCAACAAAGCTGATCCGACGCAATCCGCCCGGCCTGTTAACCGAATGTTCCGCGACATCGAGAATCGCTACTACCAGATTAAATTGGCGCTGAAGAGTCTATTTGATGAGCGCCTTACCGGGCAGGAGAGGGCAAGCAACACGCAGAGCTATGCGGTGCATGGCGACGTGATTTATCAGGTTAATGCCGGCGCGTACATCTACGACATGTCGGCACTCCAACTGGCTGACCTGCTGCAGCGTGTCCAGCTCATCCTTGATGATTATCTGCTGGAAGGCGGCAGTAACAGCTTATGGGCGTTGCAGTACGTTGCTGCGGAGTATGAGCGCGGTACTCATCAGGCTTTCACCAATCTGTCGGTGCAGTCGCACATCTACGAGCAGCAGACTACGCTTCAGCAGCTACTCAGTTCGGCTGCATACCAGAATCAGGTGGCAGCAGCGTACGTATCGACGTACAGCGACTGGCTGCTTGAGTCTGACCGGGCACGTGGTGACCTAGCTAATGTGATAGCCGATTCGATAGGTCGTGGCATCAACCCAAAAGAAACAGCACGCATCATCAGCCAGCGGCTCGACGTCTCAATGGCCCGAGCCAAGAACATGGCGCAGACCGAGCAGGTCGGAGCTTTGCGTAAGGCTCAATGGCAGGAAGCAGACTGGGCGCGTGAACGGTTAGGGCTGAATACTGCAGTCCTCTGGCTGTCGGCTCTCAAACCTACAACGCGATCGTGGCACGCAGCCAGGCATGGCAGGACTTACACCATCGAAGAGGTTGAAGCCTTCTACGCCGAGAATGGTAACCGCTATCACTGCTACTGCAGCCAGATACCGGTCATCCTCGATGATAGCGGCAAGGTAGTTAATCGCGGGCTGGTGGAAAAATTGGATAAAGAGCGAGTCACGTGGCAAAAGAAGTAGGTTAGATGATATAAATCGCTCACTTTTTCATATTCGGCGACCATTACATGAGCGTGACTCCAGCAGAGGTTGGTTCATTTTTTGTATCTCTTGTTGTGCCTATTGGGACCGGCGCAGTAGCCGCTGGTATTACAGCTTATTGGGCTTTGCACCGTTTTTACTATGAGAAATGGTGGGAGAAAAAACATGCTGCTTACAATCAGCTTCTAGATAGCTTATTCGAAATAAAGGCTATTTACAGTTTTGCGGCTGACTTATATCAGAGAAAGTATGAAGCGAATAATCATTTTGAACCTGAGCCACCAGGTGAGGTTGATTGGACTCGTTATCATGAATTAAAAGCACAACTTCGTCGTTTTCATGCACTGGCGCCAATCTCATTGAGCCGATGCACTCGTGAACTGTTAAAAGATTTTTTTAAAGAAGATGAAGATACAGAATACAGCGTTTATGAAGAAGGATTTCCTGATTTTTTGGCTTACGGCGACATGTCGAAAATAGTTAAAGGTCTCATAGATGCTGTAGTTAAAGATGCCGAGAAAGAGCTTAAATTTAAATAAAATACCACGTTTAACAGAGGTCGCCACGGCGGCCTTTTTTATTGCCTGAAATCCACTAATGAGGACGCAACGTGAAGCTATCCAGCATCCACGTTAAATCCCTCGCCATCAATGCTGCAAACATCTCAACCGAAACCATCGACGGTGACGAGCATATCGTCATTCGTGGCGTTGTGCCTGTCGTGGATGACGTTGTCATGAATGGCGGCCTGTACCCGGCGGCGGAAATTAACAAAAGCTATATGAGCATTGAGGGTAACCCAATGCCATTGCAGCACCCGAAGATCGGGAATGAGTATGTCAGCGCCAGCAATCCTCGCGCGGTGAACAAATTCCACGTCGGGGCATGGGCTGAGAATGTCCGAAAAGATGGCGATCGTGTCGTCATGGATATGAAGATCAACAAGCGCTACGCCTCTGCTACTGAGAACGGCAAGCGCGTGCTGACCCGCATTGAAGAGATGCAGGCCAACTCAGCCGCTGAACCAATCCATGTATCTACCGGCCTGCTGTTAAGCCGGGAGCAAAACAAAGGCAAGTCGAAAGGAAAGAGCTACTCATGGGTGGCGCGCAACATGCGGTTTGACCATGTGGCCATCCTTCTTGATGAACCCGGCGCAGCGACTCCTGATGATGGCGTTGGCATCTTCGTTAATGCGGATAACTCCACTGAAGAAGTCGAAACCGAAACAGTAGACCTGGCGTCTGCATCCAACTGCACCCAGGAAGGCCTGGTCAACAAGACCCGATTCTACTTCACCAACGCCTCAAACTTCTCATTCGACGATATCCAGCGAGCCATCAGCGACAAGCTCCGCGAAGGCCGCACAGATGATGGCTGGCTATGGCCTGAAACAGTGTGGCCAGACACCTTCATCTACCGGGATGACACCCGCTATTTCAAACAGAAGTACCTCATCGATGATGACGGCGTAGCCCAATTCGTCGGCGAACCACAAGAAGTCGTGCGCAAACCTACTGAGTACGAAATTAAAACCAACGGAGAAAACAATCCGATGAAAGACCTGATCGTAAACGCGCTTAAAGCTGCTGGTAAGCCGACTGATGGCAAAACCGATGCGGAGCTGATGGACGCATATAACCAGATGGCAGCCGAAAAGGCCGCTGAAAAAACAGAAACTCCGGAAGAGAAAGCCGTCCGGGAGAAGAAAGAGGCTGACGACAAGAAAGCCAAAGAGAAAGCGACCAACTCTGAAGAGATGCCGGGCTGGGCCAAGCTGCTGAGTGAGCAGGTGACGGCAATCAACACCCAGATCAACGCGAACGCTGACAAAGAAAAGGGCGAAAAGCGCAATGCCGTGAAAGCGAAGTTTGGCTTGGACGATCTGGCGGTCAATGCCCTCGATGGTGCAGCGCTGGATGGCCTGTATGCACAGTGCCAGACCACTACCGGCCTGAACGGTTCTTTCCGTCAGACCGCAACCAATCAATCAGTCAGCGAAATGCCGGAGTAAATGATGGCTAAAGACGGAAAGCACGTAATTCACGCGGGTGGCATTTTTGCAAACCCGCAACTTCATCGTGAAGGCGCCGCGGCTGCTGACACCAAGCCCGGCACCATCGGCTTCTTCGATAACACAACCAAGAAGTTCACCGCATCTGTTGCCGGCAATGAGCAGGCGATCCTGTATGTCGCCAACTATGACTACCTGCGCTGCAAAACTGTCGATGACACCATCGCTGCTGACGAATGGGTGGTTGCGATGCACCCAACGCCGGGCGTGTTCTTCAACGTACCAGCTGCAACCGGCACCTACACAAAAGGCCAGCCACTCTCGATCGCCAATGGTCGCGTAAAAGCTGTTGCAACCGACGAGTCTGTCCGCGCTTACGTGGAAGAAGACCGTCCATACACCATCGCGACAGCAGGTGACCTCCTGCGCGTTGTTATTAAGTAAGGAGCACCGAATGTTTGTATTCTCCACTAAAAAGGCGACCGAGACAGGCAACCTCGCAGCAAACTCTGGTCAATTTAAAAAACTGACCGCTGCACGTAATGCCAGTGCCCAGGCTGCCGCTGACTTTCTGGCTCGCACGCAGTGGCGGGGTGAAGCAGAAGACGCTCCGGCGCTTGATGCAGTCAATGCTGTTGATGACATCCGTCGCCTCTACCGCGCTTACGATCAGACTGTGCTCGCCCAATTCGAGCCAAACACCGAGTTCACTCTGCTGAATGACCTGATGCCTCTGGCTCGCTCTGTACGCCTGGAAGAGTCCGTGTATGAGTATGCTCGCACCGGCAGTCGTGGCTGGGCTCACACCTCAATGTCAGGTCAGATTGGTGCGGCTCTGGACGCGAAGAGCTACACCTTCGACGGTACCATGGTTCCGATTCATGATTCCGGCTTCAAGTTCAACTGGCGTGACCCGGTATTCAACAAAGGCTCCGCATTGCCTTCACTGGCTGATGCTCAGGCAGGCTCAGTTGATGACGTGCGTCGTCAGTACGTCGATTACATCTGGGAAGGTTTCCGCGATGCTGCGGGCAACTACATCAACTTCGACGGCAAAACGTGGAAGGGCTTACGCCACGATGAGCGCGTTGCTCAGGTGACGCTGACCGTCAACTTTGCGACCAGTACCGATCCGAAAGCTATGCGTGCTGGCGCAATTGCGCTGCGTGACGTGCTGAAGCTTCAGAACCTGCAGTACGGCCAGCAGACCTGGTATGTATCCAGCGAAATCATGTCGAACTGGGAGCAGTATTTCGATGTGAATTCGCTGCGCACCGTGCTGGAAGAGATCGCAAAACTGGCTGGTATCTCCGCTATCAAAGAAGACTCCGAGCTGTCAGGCAACGAAATCGCAATCGTTCCGCTGGCTGCAGGTGTCATCGCGCCAATCGTAGGTCAGGCATTCGGCACCGTTGCCGACCCGCGCCAGTTCTACAACAGCGATTACATCTGGCGCACCTGGGGTGCTGCTGGCCTTATGGTCAAGCAGGACATCAACGGTCACTTCTCAGTAATTCACGCTTCGAGCTAAGGAAAAAACATGGCACTCGTAAAGGTATTGGTAGCAAACCTCTTTGCCGGTGCCAGCTTCCAGAAACTGGAGGCTGGTCAGGTTTATGACGTGGATGATTCCGTTGCTGAAAAGTGGATCGCCAGCGGCAAGGCGGAGAAAACCAACGAGAAGAAAGGCGAGAAGCTGACCTTCGAAGTGGCAACTCCTTCCGCTCCGGTAAGTACGGACACCTCTGTGTTGCAGCCAAAACTGGATGACGCGCTGGAGCAGCTGAAAACAGCTCAGGATGCAGCTGAAGCGAAAGACAAAGAGCATGCCGACGCGCTGCAGCAGTTGAAGGCCGCTCATTCTACCGAGCTTGCTGCAGCAAACGATCGTGCAGATAAAGCAGAAGCAGCGCTGGCGGCCGCAACTAAAAAGGATAACTAACCATGGCAGTGCAGATAACGGCGGCGCAGGTTAAACAGCAGTTATCTGCGCTGGGTTACTCCGTCCCGGATTTCATGATTGATGCCTACCTGTGCAAGTTAGGCAGTATCAGCATGTGCCTGGAGGCGGCTGGCTACGATGAATGCGATTTGATGCTGATTCAGGTGTACGCCGTGACGTTGATGGCTATCACCGCATACAGCCAGCGCATCAAATCACAGTCAGCGCCTTCAGGGGCGTCCCGGTCATTCGATTACAGCGGTGATGTGAAGACTATGCGCAACACTCTCGCCGCGCTGGATACGTCTGGCTGTACGTCAGCACTACCAATTGATGTAGGCAGCAGCGTTGGGTTCTTTGACGTTGTGGGGGGCTGTTGATGTGGATTCCCGTATCGGAAAGGCTACCTAAAGCATTCAGCAGAGTGTGGGTGAAAACCGACAGCGGCGCTCAGGCTACCGGATACGTTAGCGAGGCTGGCAAGTGGCGGATAAATTGCCCTCGCATCGCTGCTGAAAAGCCCACTGTAATCAGCTGGAGGGAGTGACATGTCATCTTTAGCCAGTTGGTCATACACGGCTCAGGCGACCATCTGGAAGCCTTTGGGGCTGGATGAGTACGGCGACCCTCTTGGTTGGTCTGAACCACTGGTGATTGCCTGCGACTATCAGGGTGGGCTGAGCAAGCGGCTAGGGGCGATAGGCGGCGAGAAGGTGGTAAAGAACACCATATGGACGGAGTACGCACTGGCAGATACCGGTGATTACATCCTGATTGGTGCTTCGAGCAATCCAGACCCTATCGCAGCGGGCGCTGATGAGGTGATGCAGGCTATTCGCTATGCGGACACCTTTGAGCGTCTGACTGATGATTATGCGATTCTGACGGGGGGCTGATATGGGAGTAAAGGTCCGCGGCATCCGGCAGGCTCAGCAGAACCTCAACGCACTGATTGGCGACATTCAGGGCAAGAAAGCTGTCAGGGCCATTCAAAGCGCATTAATCATCGGTTCATCGCAGGCTGCGCTGTACACGCCTATCGACACTTCCACACTCATCAACAGCCAGTATCGAGAGCTCGACATCAAAGGTGGTCGTTTAACCGGGCGCGTGGGCTACTCGGCTAACTATGCGATTTATGTTCACGATCCGAATGTGCCGCAAGCCTTCCGCCGGGCGACAGCCCAGAAGGAGTTTTTGACCAAAGGCTTCGAGGATACCCGCGACCTCATCGACCGCACCATTAAAAAGGAGATGAGCTTGTGAATCCTCCGATGCATCAGCGCGTTAAAAATCTTCTTATCGGTGCCGGCCTGACTTCCGGATACTCGGTTCAGTCACTCATCTGGACTGATACGGGTGACCTGAAACAGCGGTTCATCGTGTTCCGGCCTAACGGTGGCACTCCCGTAGACAGAGATATCGGCTCTGACCATTACGTGCTTGTTGACCTGATCACCGGCAAGTCTGCAGGAGATTACGCAAAGTCAGAGTCTGACGTGCAGGCCATCATCGACTACGTGCAGCAAAACCCCATCAGCGACCCCTGCGTCGGCCAAATCACCAATATGGGTGGCATACCATCACCAATCCCCACGGCAGAGGGGCGTATGGTCTGGCGCCTGCAATTTGCCTGTTCTTACGGCGAAAGTTAATCAAAAGAGGAATTACCCATGGCAGCAAATTGCCCAACGGACAACACAAAGTTGTTTGGCCGCGCCATTGTGCTCGAAGTAGCTGATGGTTGCGCCGATGCAGTACCGCAGGAGTCAGAGTGGAAGGCTCTGGCAGCGGGCACCAGTAAAGGCTTCGACTTCTCGCCCAACAGCGTGACGTCAGATGCCGATGACACTAAAGGCTACGTAGAGAACATCGTTACCAACGCTGACTTCACTATCTCATTTGAGGGTGAGGTGCGCCGTAACGATAAGCTCGACCAGTATGGTGTTGGTCGCCTGATTAAGTATTTTAACACTGAAATTCAGGCGGCGCGTCAGCCCACTCTGTGGGTTCGCATGGAGTTCGGGCCGATCACCTTCCAGGGATACATGCTGATCAACGCACTGAGTTCTGACGGCGGCACAAACGACATCATCACCTTCTCCACCGAGTTTAAAGTGGCGGCAGCCGATACTATCCAGGTGATTGATACAGATGACAGCGTTCCTGCTACAGGCGTTACCGTGACTCCAGCGACTACCTCCGTCGTAGTTGGTGCAACTCGCCAGCTGACCGGCACCGTGTTACCTGCTGATGCTTCTGACAAGTCTGGCACATGGACAACCTCAGATGCTACGAAAGCAACGGTCAGCAGCACCGGCCTGGTTACTGGTGTTGCCGCTGGCACAGCGACGATCACCTTCAAGTCGAACGACGGCAATTTCACAGGCACCACAACTGTAACGGTTACTGCTTCGTAACCATTCCAAATGGGCTGGCTTCTTCGGCCCATTGATAATGATTATGGAGACCGCATGACGCCGTATAAAGAGATTGGTGAATGCCTCATCACGGCTGGTGAGGATGAGTATTTCTTCCGCCCATCATTTGCTGCGATGAGTCGAATTGGCGAGCCGCAGGAGATTGTTCAGACGTTTGCAGACTTGCATAACGATGAGCTGACTCCCCTTATAGAGCGAGCAACTGACGCATATGGACACGTTCCGGCCTGGCTAATCGAGCACATCCGCAGCTGCAATTACGGAAAGCGAGCGCTTATGGCTGCCATGACTGTGATGCAGGCGTGCTGTGAGGATGATTTGTCTGCTCTTATCGGTGAGCTCCGTCCGGCCAGAACGAAAGGCAGGCCATTTAAGCGACGCATGGGTCTGATGGGTGACTTTGAGCTGCTGCTAATCGCTCAGTCACTAATAACTCACGGCATCATCGGTAAGGCAAAGGTTCGCCAGTTACAGCGCTACGAAAGCGGTAAGGCGACGACAGAGTTCAATGCCTTTGACTACGTCAGTGCGGCCCGCAATCATTTCAGCATGACTCGCTCAGAAGCTGAGCAACTAACGATGACCGAGTTTCAGCACATGCTTGCAGCTAAATACCCTGACCAGAAGGGGTTCACTCGGGAAGAGTATGATCAGGTTGCAGATGATTATCTTGCTAAAAAGGCGAGGAGGGTGGCGAAGGCTTCATAACACCAACTCCATAGCTTTGTTGCTTTCCATTGCGATACATCCCGGCTAGGATTTATCCCATCATTTACTTTGGGGATAGGGATATGAAAAAGCTTTTAATTCTGGTTTGTTCCATGATGCCGCTTGGGGCTTTTGCTGCTGATACGTTTAATTGTATTTACTCTAAGGCTGCTGTAAGCAATGGCAAAATGGGGCCAATGACAGGCAGGGAAGCCGCAAAGGTTGAAGTGGATAATGGTGCCATGAAGGTTTATAGACCTAATGGCACTTACCTCTTGAGCCCGCAAATGAAAGACGACCTGAAAACGGTCTGGAGAGTTTCAGATGCAAGTAAATCATATGTAATGAGTCAAGATTTTAAGAGCTTTGCAGTTTCAGATACCATCGCGAAATCCACTGAGCAGTGGGCTGAATGCTCTTTAGAAGAGTCGCATAGCGCTACTTCAATAGAAAGCACAACTCCAAAGCAGTGGGAAAAGAGAAGTATTACTCAAGCAGAAAGAACTTTCGTTGAGCAGGCAGTTAGAGATCGCTTAAAAGACCCAGATAGCGCCAAATTTAAACACTCATATTATGTTTCAAATGGGAAGGGGGCCTACTGCGGGCTCGTTAACTCGAAAAACTCTTATGGCGGCTATGTAGGTGACTCTCCATTTATGGCAATGATTACGCATGATAAAAAAGGCAGGCCTACTGGAGCGGGAATAATAGCATTGGGCGGTAGTGATACAGATGCGCAAGCGACGATAATGACTTGCAGGGACAATGGTTACTTCTAAAAAAAATTAACATCACAAACCTCGCTCCGGCGGGGTTTTTTTACGCCTGGAGAAAAGCGAATGGCAGGTGAGCAGCAGGTTGGCAACATCGTTTATGAGATTGAAATGAATGTCGCCAGGCTTATCGAAGGGCAGCGGCAGGTAAATGATCGTCTAAACAAATTGGACCAAGGCTTCAATAGCACCGCCAAATCGGCTGGGAATGCTGAAAAGTCGTTTTCATCATTAACTAGGGTGGCTACAGCTCTTTCAGCCGCCATCTCGGTGCAGCAGGTTGCGGAGTATGGGAATGCCTGGGTAACGGTTAGCAATAAACTTGCGAACTCTGTCCGGGCTAATGAGCAGCTTGCTGATGTAACCCAGCGCGTTTTCGATATCTCACAGAACACCCGGTCAAGTATTGAGGCTACCGCCACGCTGTATGGTCGGCTGGAGCGATCTACGAGAAGCGCAGGTACCAGCACTGCCGACCTCATTAAGCTCACAGCGACCATCAACAAGGGCTTGGCTGTATCAGGTGCAACGACCGAAGAAGCAAGCTCGACAATGACCCAACTTTCTCAGGCGCTCGCCTCCGGCGTTCTGCGTGGCGAAGAGTTTAACTCTATCTCTGAAAACGGAAGCCGCCTGGCCGTTGCGCTGGCTGATTCCCTTGGTGTAACAATCGGCCAACTGAGATCGATGGCAGCGCAGGGAAAACTCACCACAGAGGTTGTGGTTAATGGTCTGCTTAAACAGAGCGATGCGATCGCAAAAGAGTTCGCTAACACTGCGCTTACCATGGGTCAGGCATTTACTGTAGCAACCAACAATATCACTAAGTTCGTTGGTGAAAGTTCAAGCGTCAGCACATCTATAAAAATCTTCAATCAGGGTGTTATCTCTCTCAGCGAGAACTTAGATATTGTCGCTAACGTAGTTGCAGCTGCCGCAGTAATGTTTGGTGGGAGATTTACTGGCGCCCTGGCTATGGCAACGAAAGCGAGAGTAGATGATGCACTGGCAGCCAGGGCGCAAGCGGTAGCTACCGCGCAATCCACAGCAGCCACTGCCACTTCCGCTACCGTAGTCGCCAGAAAGGCATTGCTGGATAAAGAAGCCGCCCTGTCTTCGCTGGCACTTGCGCAGGCTGAGTACAACGTTGCCAAGGGCTCTTCGGCAGAAGCTTTTGCTCTGCAGAATCTCAATGCTGCAAAGTCAGTGGCTATCCAGCGTTCTGCCTCATATGCAGAGGCCCAGATTGCACAGGCTGCCGCAACGCGAACAGCTACCGCTGCAGCTGTGACGGCAACAACCACTATTAAATCACTTGCCAGTGGCGCACTTGCTCTGATTGGCGGTCCGGTTGGCGCGGCTGTTATTGCCGCAGCAGGTATTTTCTACTTTTACCAGAAGATACAACAGGCCCGGCAGGAGAGTATCGACTTTGCCGACAAGCTTGATGGCGTGATCGCCAAAATGAAGAGCATGAGTCAGGTTCAGCTTGCTGCTGAAATTGATAGTGCCAGCAAGTCAATCCGCGCTCAGGTTGATGCTTTAAAAGACAATCAATCCACTATTGAAGCAAATGAACTTCAGCAGGAACGCCTGCGCCGCACCCTCGGCTCGCTTCAGGAAGGAAGCCTGCTTTATAAGGTGGCCCTTTCTGAACTAGCAGATGCACAGAGCGAACATACGCAGTTGCTCGCGCAAAACGAGACGGCTCAAAACAAGCTGAGTCAGACTGTAAGCAAGACGGGCATTCTGCGTGCCCAATTCAACGGAGAATTCGCACAAGGCATAGATCTTCTTAAGCGGGATGGGGATCAGGCCGGAGTGACTGCTGGGCTAATGAGCCAGCTAGGCAATGCAATCGACTTTGCCAGTCGTGCAAAAGATAAGTTCAACTCTACAAGCCTGCAAATCCCTCGCAGTGATAAGGCAGATGCCTACAACAAAGATCTGGCTGATGAAAACACGCTTCTTGCTATAACCGATAAACGCCTCCGCGCTGTAACCAAAGCTCGTATGGAGGCAGCTGATAAAGGTGGCAACCAGAATCAGGTTAACGCGGCTGGTCAACTGGCTGGGGCACAGTACGATCTCCAGGCAGCAGAGGCAGCCAGGAACAAAGAAACGAAGGAGGGCCTGGCTGCTGGCAAGAAAGCCGAAAATCAGGCCGAATCAATAGCGCAGAAGCTGGCAAATCTGAAGCAGCAGTCAGAGCTGGCTGGTGATTCAACCCGCAATCTAAGTCGCGAGCAGGCCATTCTGACTGCTCAGCAGTCGCTTGGAAGCGCTGCAACGAAGGAAGACATTGCGCTTGCTGGTCAATACGCGGCTGCAAAATGGGACACCGGCAATGCTATAAGAGCGCAGGCCGCAGCTGAGAAGTTACTTCCAGAGGCTAAAGAGAACGCGAGCTACAAGCAGGATGTTGAAGATCTGAGTGCTGCACTGTCCGCAAAAAAGATTAGTCAGCAGCAGTACAATGCAACATCTGAACAGCTTGAAGCGCAACACCAGGTTAACCTCGCAAAAATCCGTGCCGAGACAGCTGCAAGAGTTACGCCCACTCAGGACGCGCAAGGAGCTATCGATCCTGTTCAAGCGCTGGCAAACGAGAATGCCCGTAAACTGGCGCTGATTCAGGAGTTCGAAACTGAGAAAGGCGCCATTACTGCTAACGGACTGGCGCTTATAAACGCAGCCAATACCGAGTATGAGCTGGCCCGTATAGATGCTGCGTGGAAGATATGGGAAAACCAGCGTCAGGCAAATCAGATGCTGGGCGATGCAATCGACTCACTTCAGGGTGGAGCAACAAATGCGATCACCGGCCTTCTTAATGGGACACAAAGCCTGGCTGAATCGTTCGCTAACATTGGGACGACCATACTGAACAGCGTTGTGAGTGGCCTTGTTGAAATGGGCCTGCAGTACGTCAAAAACATGATTATGGGACAGGCGGCCGCAACGGCCGCTTTGGCATCAACTGCAGCTCAGGCAACGGCCGCTACTGCCGCATGGGCTCCTGCAGCCATGAGCGCGTCAATAGCAACACTTGGCAGCGCTTCAGCGGTGGGAACTACCGCCTATACCACAGCGTTGGCGGCATCAAAAGGGCTGGCAATAGCTGGCGCTCGTGAGCACGGTGGGCCCGTCAATGCCAGTAGCATGTATCGGGTAGGTGAAGGCGGCAAGCCTGAAATCTTCAAAGCCAGCAATGGCAGCCAGTACATGATCCCCGGCGACAATGGATCGGTAATCAGCAACCGAGATATTGGCGGTGGGAGCGGTGCCGGTGGTGGGATGATTCAGCAGATAAATCACTTTACCATTCAATCACCCAGCGGTGACCAGCAGGAGCTTGTAACCCAAATCGCAAAAATATCTTATGAGCAATCACTTCGAGCCATGAGAGACCAGCAGCGCCCTGGCGGCATGCTCCGTAAATAACAGGAATAACCCATGCCAGAAACTTTCACATGGAGCCCTCAAAAGGGCTTCACGGGCGACCGTACGCCTGATGTAGCCGTAGTTAAGCTGGGCGATGGTTATGAGCAGCGGCAGGTTAAGGGTATCAACCCGTTAATGGGACGGTACCAACTGACTTTCGTTGGCTTCGACGATGCCAAATGCTCACGACCTAACGCGGCTAAAGCCGCCGATGCGTTCCTGAAAGCAAGGATGGCTGTCGAAGCGTTCTACTGGACGCCATCGGATACCGGCGTGCAGAGGCTGTATGTGTGCCGGTCATGGTCACTGAAGAAGACAGGCAATCAGCATGAGCTGACCGCCACGTTTGAGCAGGTGCCGCGATGAGAGACATACCAGCAGAACTGATTATCGAGAGTACTGATTCCGGCATTGGCGCGATGCTCGACCTGTTCGAAGTGAACCTGCAGTCATTCGGCGGCGATGTCATCCGCTTTCATGCGGGTACAAACGGCTATTACGGAGACGTCATCTGGCAGGGCCGGCAGTACTCAGCCTATCCGATAGCAGTTGAAGGGTTCGAAACCAAGTCAGAGGGAACCTATTCGCGCCCGACGATGAAGGTGGCGAACATCACCGGGCTTATCACCGGAATCAACCACGATTTCGATGATGCATTAGGTGCGGTGGTGACGCGCCGGCAGGTGCTGGTAAAGTATCTCGACGCGGTGAACTTCCCGAATGGTAATGCAGATGCAGACCCGACCATGGAAGCTGTATCTCGTTACGTCATCGAGGAGATGGTTGAAGAGACATTCGAGACCGTGACCTATAACCTGGCGACACCGGTTGACTGCGATAACGCCATTATACCGGCGCGAACCATTCTGGCGGATGTCTGCCAGTGGGTGTACCGCGGCGACGGCTGTGGCTATTCAGGCGGTCCGGTTGCTGATGAGAAAGATAACCCAACCTCGGACATGTCGCGGGATAAGTGCTCAAAGCACCTCACCGGTTGCCGCATGCGATTCCATAAACCTGAACCGCTTCCCTATGGTGGCTATCCCGGATCTTCGAAGGTGTCCTGATGATTGAAGATGAATGCCTGGCATATGCGGTTTTATCCCGTGATGAAGTCTGTGGACTGATTATTGATGGCGATCGGTTCATGCGCTGTGATAACCAGCACCCCGACCCGGGGCGGAACTTTCGCATAAGCGATACAGACTGGATGAGAGCGGAAGCGGCGGGAGAAATCACCGCCGTTTTTCATTCCCATCCAGAGCCAAAGCTCGTTCTTTCGGCTGCTGACAGGGTGGCGCAGATATCTACTGGCATTGAGTGGTGGCTGGCGAGCGCCGGCAGGCTTAGAAAGTTCCGACCGGTACCGCATTTGCTGGGCCGCCGGTTCGACCATGGAGTGATGGATTGCTACACGCTTTTCCGGGACGCCTACCACCTGTGCGGTATCGACCTGCCAGACTTCGAGCGCACTAACGGATGGTGGGTGAGAGGGGAAAACCTCTACCTGAAGAATATGGCTGCCAACGGATTTTACGAAGTTACTCCGGCCGACATTCTGCCGGGTGATGTGATCATTCGGTGCGCATTCCCTGAGTCAGACCCTTGCCACGCAATGCTCTGGCTTGGAGATAACACAGTGCTTCATCACGAACTGGCCGGGCGCCTCAGCCGCCGCGAACCATACCGGCAAGCCTATGTAAGCCTGACGCACTCTATATGGAGGCATGAACAATGCTCATCTTTAGATTTGCGGGGAATCTCCGACGACATTTCCGCCAAATCACTCTGAACGTCGATACACCCTCGCAAGGCCTGCGCCTTCTCCTTGCTCAATGCCCCGAATTCAAACGCGATTTCTATAAAACCCGTCTTCGGCTTCGCATCGATGGCGGTGACGTGTCACAGGATAACCTCGAATTCCACATGAACAGGCACCTGAAAGACGGCGCAACAGTCCTCTTCGTGCCGATTGTTGAAGGGGCAATCAGCGCCGTAGCTGCAGTGTGGATCATGGTGGCCGTCACGGTCGCCTCGGTTGCTTACTCGCTCTATATGTCCTCACACATGAAGACGCGAAGTGCGGCAGACCAGGACACAAACTCCATTACCAACAACTCTTTCACCAGTGCTGAGAACCGAATCGGGCAAGGCAGGCCGGTTCCGTTACTGATTGGCGAAATGGTGGTTGGCAGCAACGTTATCTCTCTCGGTATTGATACCAGCAACAATCAGGACTGGGATATTTCTATCAGTTAAGGTGAAAGCATGAGCTCAGGCGGCGGTGGCGGAAGCACTCCCAAACTTATCGACGACAACCTCAAATCAAAGCAGTATCTGAAAGTCCTCGATCTCATTTCAGAAGGTCCGATTTACGGGCCCGTAGACCAGAACCACCTTTCCTCTTTCATGCTGAATAAAACGCCCGTCACTGATGCAGGCGGTAACGTTACGATTAACGGCGTCAGCGTGGCATGGCGCCCGGGCTCTGCAAATCAGTCGCCGATTACCGGCTTTGACGCGATTGAAGCGACCACGGTCGTCAATACAGACGTAACCCAGAGCACGCCTCTGGTGCGCACTGTAACCGACACTGATGTGACCCGGGTGCGAATGAACATCGGCGTAACTGGTCTGGTGGAGCAGGATACTAAGGGCAACCAGCACGAAACTGCGGTAACCATGGTCATCGAGACGCGCAATGGAACGGCAGGCTCATGGAACATTCAGAAGACCGTCACAATCAGCGGAAAAATATCAGGCGAGTACCTTGAGGCTCATATCATTGATGCTCCCCTGCAGAAGCCATTTGATATCCGTCTGCGCCGCGTCACTCCGGACAGCTCAAGCGACCTGATGACCAATGGCACTATCTGGAACAGCTTTACTGAAATCACTGATGACCGCCTTTCATATCCTTACGCTGCTGTAGCTGGCGCGGTCATTGACCGTGACCAGTACACCGACACGCCTACTCGCACCTATCATCTGCGAGGCCTCATTGTCGATGTGCCAGATAACTATGACCCGATCGCCAGAACATACACTGGCATCTGGACCGGCGGGTTTAAATCCGCATGGACTAACAACCCCGCCTGGCTGTTCCGCGCACTGGTGAAAAATACGCGTTACGGCCTGGCGAAGCGTGCTGGCTATATCGATGTTGATGATGGCAGCCTTTATGTCCTTTCTCAGTTCTGCGACCAGCTTGTTGATGATGGCTATGGAGGCAAAGAACCACGCTTCACCCTGAACGCTTATATCACTGAGCAATCCAGCGCCCGCGACATTCTCGACAAGATTGCAGGCATGTTTCGCGGCATTGCTCTGTGGGATGGCATGCGATTCTCAATCATGCTGGACAACCCGCAGGACCCTGTTGCAGCCGTTACCAATGCCAGCGTTGTAGACGGGCTGTTTACTTACAGCTCTATGAAGCGATCAGAGCGCTTTAACGCCGTGGTGGTGTCATGGACTGACCCAAACAACGGGTGGGAGCAGGTCAAAGAATACGTATCTGATGACCAGATGATTGACCGGTACGGCTACAACGAAACGACGCTGGAGGCCTTCGGCTGCACCTCCCGCGGGCAGGCTTTCCGCGCAGGTAAGTGGCTGCTTGAAACCTGCAAGCGGGAAACAAAGAAAGTCACGTTCAAGATGGCGCGCGATGCTATTGCTTTCATGCCAGGCGATGTCATTGAGGTCATGGATAATGATTACGCTGCCACCCGGCTTGGCGGCCGCATCATATCTCACAGCGGCGCCGTGATAACTGTGGATGCCGACGTTTCATCTCTGGCCGGTGGCGGCGACACGATGTCGCTTATGGGCTCGAATGGTAAGTTCACACGCTATCCGATCGCATCAGTTTCAGGTCGAATCATCACACTGCGCACTGCTCCGAACTGGGTTAAAGATGGAACGATATTCGTCATTTCAACGGGTGACGTTGCTACCCGCCTGTTTCGTGTCATGGGGATATCTGAAGACGAAAATAACTCTGTCTACAGTATTTCAGCAACGCTATTCGACCCTAACAAGCAGGCGATCGTGGATGATGGCGCGGTATTCGAAACGCCTAACGATACCCTCAATGGATATCGTGTCCCGAACATCGAAAACCTTCGGATCATCAACGTAAATAGCGAGACTATTCAGGTCACTGCAACATGGCAGACGGCGACGCTGACCAAGAAGATCGTGTTCGAACTCTACGTTTATAACGCAGACGGGAAAGTTGTAGCGCAGTACGAAACAGACCAGTTCCGCTATGACTTCTATGGTCTGGATTCAGGCATTTACACGCTTGGCGTACGTGGTCGCAATGAGAATGGAATGAAAGGGGCTGAGACTCAGGTGAGCCTGGTGATTGGCGCGCCTTCAGCACCAACATTCATTCAATGGACCCCGGGCATCTTCTCGGCCGATATCGTGCCGGTTATGAATGTCAGTGCGACAACCGACACGACATTTGAGTTCTGGTACACAGGGGAGGTTCCGGCCAGCTCAATCGGAGCAGTAGAGACAGAGGCGCAGTTCCTCGGTAGGGCGTCTCAGTGGACGCTGCATGGTCTTAAGGCGGACCATACCTATTACATGTACGTCAGGACTAAAAACGCATTTGGCGTTTCACCTTTTGTGCAGGCTTCTGGTCAGGCATCCTCTGACATACCGGGCATGATTGATTATATCGATAAGGCGATAAGAGAGTCGGAAGCATTCGACCGCCTTACATCCAATATCGATACAAACATCGAAGGGATACTTCAGAACGCCCTGAACCTTGATGCATCAGTCGATCATCAGTTCGAAGCATATGGCCGCAATCGAGCGGATATCATCTCTGTCAGGCAGACTGTCGCCAATAACGACAGCGCTTATGCTCAGAAGTTTGAGCAGATTCAGGCTCAGTCAGACCAGAATGCCGCCTCGGTACAGCAGGTTTCCAGCGCATATGCAGACCTGAACGGCAAACTTTCAGCGCAATGGGGTGTAAAGGTTCAGGTTGACAGGAACGGTACCAAATACGTTGCAGGCATGCAGTTGGGCGTAGAGGGTAACGGAGGCTCAACTCAGTCCTTCGCGCTTTTTAGTGCTGATACTTTTGCAATCTATAACACAAGCACGCTCGGCTACCAGCTTGCGTTTACAGCAGTAAATGGCCAGGTATTCATCAACGACGCCCTCATCAACTATGCCTCAATCACCCTTGCCAAGGTCGGATCATGGTACTCAGCAAACTATGTCGCGGGTCGGTCAGGAACAATTATGAGAAATGATGGCTCTTTCGAGCTGTACGGAGGTTCCGGACGCTCAGGTGGCAGTGTGTTTAACGAAACAGGAATGGCTGTTTACGATGCAAATGGTGTGGAAAGGTTTAAGGCGGGGAAACTTAACTGATGGCTGATATTTATGGCGTTCGCATAGTTCCGGATGATGGGGGAAAGCCTATCATTCTGGACGCCTCAATGCGTTACGCATCCTATCTGGGTAATGCATCCATGATGGCAAATGCGGGCTCTGTTGGGGGATTTAAAGCTCAGCCTGCTAACAGTAAGGCGCTGATAGTTCCACGTAATCTGGTTCGGGTCTATCAGGGAACTAACCCGGCCGGCCCTCCGATGGCTTATGTCAGCAGTCTTTCATTCAGCGGAAGCTCGCTTATTTATAATGCCAAATACAGAAGCCCGGATGGCAATACCCCACCTGCTGTAGAGGCGGGATTTGCAGACGTGTTTTCAGTCTCCTATGCAGCCACCCCTGCAGTTGAGTATGGAGTCAGAATTACGAACGGCTCAAATTTCATGGAAGTTGGCGATGTATCGTATCTTGGATTTGTAACCTACAGAGCAGTGATAAATATAAACGGATCGTGGAGCATTCCGTCAGATGTGGTGAACCTCGGAAACTATATAGTTTTCGCCAGATGGTCTAATACGGATAACCCCCTTTACCTCGACAGAGGCACAAACTCTATAAAGTCATATAACGCTTTTGGCAGTACCGAAGGCTCAAAGGAAGGGGGAACAGTAAACAGCGTTCAGGTGGTGGTTGTGTCTTGTGGTTTTTCTCCATCGCTGCCGGTCTCTGGTTATGGAATGGTTATACGCAATGCATCGAATCAGGTCACCTATTCCAGCAAATACCCACCCGTTATGTGGACTGATGCTTATTACGATATCGGAGGGTATGAGAGCTTTGACGGGTCCACCGGCGAGGTTCAATCCTGGGTAAATCCAACCGGTTCAGTTTCACAGCCCATGGTGCCTTTATGCAGCCTTGGCACTCAGAGAGGCGATTACAGTCGGAACAATAATAACTACACGTTCCGTATATGCCTTGAGTCCGGACTGAAGATGAACGGCAATGCTGTTACGACTGCCAGAGCTAAATCGACAGGCCGGGAGATTGCGGTATACCAATATCCAAAGGCTATTCAGGCGTCCTGCCAGCTCCCGTGTATCGACGCCAGCTATTACTTCTGAACAAAACATAATCCAATGAACCCGGCCGCCGAGCCGGGTTTTTTATTTCCCGGAGAACGCTATGCCAGCAGGCACTATTGCATTAACCAATAACTCGACAGCTGTAACTGGCTCGGGTACCAGCTTCACAACAGAGCTTAAAGCGAACGACTTTATCGTTGCCATTGTTGGGGGCATTACCTACACGCTCGGTGTGCAATCCGTTAACTCTGCAACCGGAATTACCCTCATCACGGCTTATAACGGCCCTACAGCTTCAGGCGTTGCGTGGACAGCCGTACCAAACGCCGCTCTCGTTGGAATTACTTCGCAGGTGGCGGCTGATGTTGCGAAAGCTATTCGCGGCTTGAATCTGGATAAGGCTAACTGGCAGCAGGTCTACAGCGCCAGCGGCAATATTACAGTCACACTCCCTGATGGCAGCCAATACAGCGGTCCATCATGGAGCAGCGTCGTGAGCTCTGTTTCAGGTAAGATGGATAAAAGTCAGAACCTTAATGATGTTTCGAATAAAGTAACTGCCTTAAATAACTTGGGCGCTTTAGCTTTGACGGGAGGAATATTAACCGGGGGCCTTACAGGCACAACTATCGTTGCAAAAAACGGTGTATCGGCAACGTCTAACGGCGTAAATATGGGGCAGCAAGGCACGCATCTTGTATGGAATGAGGATGGTGCCACAGGTAAAGGGTCTATCGTTGTAAACAGGGGCAGCGGAACCGGTGGGTTTAATATCCGTATAGTTAACTCATCTAATACTATCGAGAACGCAAATTTTCAGTTCACGGTTGATGGACTTTTATATGCACCCAATGGATCATTTTCAGTTGGTGGCCGCGTAAGAGCATTTTCAGCAGTAAACAGCACCTATCTTGAAGTAAAGGTTGATGGTGCCGCCAAAGGTATTAATTTTTTCGACTCAGATAAAACTTTGAAAGAAGGGATCGAAGAAGCTGATGAGCAGCTGGCATTAGAGATTATTCGCAAGATACGCCCGGTAGCATATAAATTCAAAGATAAAACCTTCACCTATCAGTCACCAGACCCCATTACAGGTGAGATGTTCATTGCAGAAGGTAAACAGGTTGGCTCTTCGCATAAGTATGGAGTAATTGCTCAGGAGTTTGAAGAACTCCTGCCAGAAGGCGTAATCACAAACTCTGATGGCAAGAAATCCTTAGACCCGCTGGAACAGCTTGGTCTACTCCTGACTGTATGTCATTCGCAGCAGAAACTCATCGACGAGCATTCAGAAATTATCAAAGCATGGGTGTCAGGCAGAAATATTTAGATGAGCAGCTTAACTAAAAATTTTAGACCTAACTGACATGAGACTGCTTGGAAGCTGAATGCATTAAAAATCGCTATAAACTCATATCCCGCAACTCATTCGTAGCCTGCAAAATTCTAAACGTGCCCCATCCATTCAGAAAACTGATAATTATCTAACATTTTGATCTTTCAAGGTTGACGAAGTAATTCTTGAGGCCTATCATCAAAATACTGTATAAATAAACATGTGTATATATACAGTATTATTGCTTTTTCGAATTGCTTACAGCTGTTGTGGTTGTTAGGTAAAAAGCAGTTTCAACCTTTACGAATTGAGAAGGAGATAATTATGCCCGGATTTAATTATGGTGGCGGTCAAGGTGATGGAACACCATGGAGTTCAGAGCGTGGTAGTGGTCCAGCTCCAGGTGGTGGCAGTCAGGGTAATGCAGGTAACAACAATGGTAGCAACGGTAGCGGCAGTGGCACAGGTAGTGCAGCTGGCACTACTGGCGTAAGTCAGTCTGTTGGAGACAATCTGGCTCGTAGCCTAGGATTGAATCCGAAGGATTTTGCGGCTTATTTCTTAAGAGAGGATGGTCAAGTTATTGGGATTACCACCTTTAGCCTCGGTGATGCTTATGGTGTAGTTCTGGGTTTTGCTCATCCTACCACTGGTGGCAATGGTGGCAATGGTGCAGGAACACCAAACGCTACATCTACTTACCAGGGTGACATCTCCGATGCTCGTGTTGCTGCGCTTTATAAAATCATCGCAGACAACCGTGCTCTGGCAACCAGTACTCAGGCCGGTAACCGAATCTATAAAGCCAAACAGGCAACATTAGCGGCCAAAAAAGAATTGGCGATTATTGACTATACGATTCAGGGGCGCACTCAGCAAAACACCTCTGTTGAAGATGCTATTAAGACCACTGCGGGCTTTATGTCCGATATCACAGCTAGGTTTGGCAAGCAGGCTGCTGAACTTGCGCAGGAATTTGCAGATAATGCTAAAGGTAAAACCCTGCGTAATGTAGATGAGGCGCTTGCCGCTTTTAATAATTATAAAAACTCGCTTGGAGCAAAATTCAGCGTTGCCGACCGCAATGCAATAGCGAATGCGCTGAGTTCTATTCAGTATTCGTCATATGCAACGCAACTGGCGAAGTTCAGTAAAGGGCTCGGCTACTATGGTACTGCAACTGATATATACGAGACTTTAAAAGAGGTTGCTAAAGCTTTCCAGACAGATAATTGGCGTCCGGCGCTTGTAAAAATTGAAGCGCTCACAGCTGGAAAAGTTGCTACCGTGGTGGTTGCTTTCACCTTCTCCGCTCTGGCGACTTCGCCTGTAGGCATTCTCGCTGTTGCACTTATGCTGGCGTTAACCAGTTCATTGATCGATGATGCGCTGATTAACAGAATTAACGCTAAGCTGGGTCTGTAACCTAAGATAAATAGGCTGTGGATCCCAGCCTATTTTTTCATGAAGAACAATGCGAGTAGACTGATGGGAATTGCAAAAATAAAGCTAAACATCCAGTGGAGTGCTCTCATCTTACTATTACCTATCTGATCGATGGTAAAAAGCTTCGTATTCCAGACTCCTTTCCCACCTATTGCTTCTACTAAGCTTTCAATTGCCAGCTTAGAGAATGGATATAAAAAACAGTTAATTAATGCCACTGCAGCCATACCCTGATTTCTGGGCTCTACTGGATTAGTAATCCATGGGTAAGCGAATAAAGCCAGCATCATCAATCCAAAGCAAAAATCTATGGCGTATTTTCTAGAGTTCATTACAATTCCTTTTAAATAAAGATAAATTTAGTTGTTTTTTGATTTTTACTATTTGAATTACTTAAGATGCACGGACCAATCTAGGTTTTATCTTATAAAAACGATGAACACCACCATTACTGAAAATCATTTACGTCACAGAAATTATCACACTTTAGAACCAGTGCTGTATACCACAGCATTATCAGATCGAAACATTTTGAGTCATAGCGGGCTCGCTAGTGCCAAAGCAGATTGCGGAATAGGATATTTGAGATTAGTCGTCACCATCCGCGCGCACCAAAAAAAAACCTGCACCATCAATCCCTTTACAAATCTGTGGCTCACTTCGCCTTGCTCAAATCCACCGATCGATATTACTGTTTATTCATACAGTATTTATCAGAGGAGGATTTAGCATGGCGAGAGAGAGTGACATACGCGGCGCATTCATGGCTGCCATGAGGCGAGAGCCGGGGCTGGGCGTAATCGTAACGACTCAGGAGTTTGTTCATCAGCTGGAGAAGCTTAACTGGCACTTCAGCCTGCGTGAGGCTAACCAGTGGATAAAGGCCAACACGGTGACGTTCCGCGATGCATCGACGCAGGAGGGTGAAGCTAAGACATACAAACAGTTCAACCCGAACGGGGGCATCTGATATGAGCTTCCCATCACCGGCATCGGACTATGTTGAAACGCGCATCGACCTGAATAAAATCCTGATGCCTCACCCGACCCATATGTTCATGATTGAGACGCCGGTCGGCTTCGCTATCGTCGACAAGACGGTTCAGGGTAAATCAGGCGATAAAGTGGCATTCCAGTTTGGTGATTATTCGCAGCTGGGCAAGTTGTTCCGGACAGGCATCATCACGCAGGACGGTGAGGCGATCGACGGGGAAGGGCTGGAGGGGATCATCGTGCTGGGGAAGGTTACGGCCGAGGTCTTGTCCGTGCATGAACCAAGCAGGCCAACGATTTGAAGCTCACTCCTATCCGGCATAGTATGATGTGAGAAGAAGATAAAAAAAGGAGGCGAAATTTTATTTAGTACATCCATTAGTACATAATAAAATGGAGGCATGGGATAAAGTTTCGTAACTATATGGTAGGTATAGATAATAGACATTAAACAACTCATTTACTTGTGTAACCTGGAGCGTGAACGCCATTTCGGGCGGGCCGCGGAAGCCAGTTTTGTTACACAGCCAACCCTCTCTATG